>OLIQ01000409.1_pt1 | contig 19620 bp, 16 predicted proteins | sample 1609631 | NCBI WGS metagenome assembly OLIQ01 (sample SAMEA4350114, study PRJEB24818) | metagenome | biome: human; feature: gut; material: faeces | place: Denmark | collected 2013-09
TTATATGTGTCTTTTTCACCCGTATTTTTATGCAGTAAAAGAAGACGATCTCGTGTGCTCCCACAGTTGTACTAGAGACGGAAACGGTGTAACAGACGCTGTATGGAGTAAGAAGTTGAAATACCAAAAATCCTCTTTTTTTTTTTCAAGCAGAAGACGGCATACGAGATAGGAGTCCGTCTCGTGGGCTACGGCGTGCTGAAATGGAAAACGCAAGGGGAAACCACAGAGTAATCATCTGTTCATATAATTCTCAAAAAGAAAACAAATATATTGAGGAGGATACAACATGAAAAAGCAAGTGAGGAACAAGCTGCGCGGCAGCGCAGGCTTTACGCTGGTGGAGCTTATTGTGGTCATCGCGATCATCGGCATTTTAGCCGGCATCGGCACGGTGGGCTACGGCGGCTACATTAAGCGCACCAACGAGGGTCTGGACGAGACTCTGTATAAGAACATCATCTACGCCGGCGAGATCGGCAAGTATGAGAACCCCGGCGTGACGGGCCGCGTGATCGTCGGCAAGACAGGCGCACGCGTCGATGCTGTTGGCGCTTCCGGCAACGCGGGTGTCGTTGAGAAGTGGCTTAAAAACGCCTTCGGCGATAACTGGGCAACCACGGTGAAATACCACACGGACAAGTACGCGAACGGCACTTACGGAACCATCGCCCTGCCCGCTCAGTCGGTCGATCTGGATGATGCGCAGAAGGAAAATCTCAAAAAATTCACGCAGTCCAACCTGAAAGAACACGAGAAAGAACTGGCGGACACCGCCAACAACCTTTCCAACCTGTTTAACACCGAATTTCTCGGCAGCAAAACAGGAGAAGAAGCGGTGAATATGCTGGCCAAGCAAATGAGCGCTGCCGATTTTAATCAGTTCAAGGATTATCTGAAAGCAAAGACGGGAAAAGAGAACTTCGATGATCTCACCAACACGGAGATTGCCAACGCCACCGTCCTTTATGTCGCCTCTAAGTCGAAAGATATGACCGCGGCAGGCGTTCTGGAAACGTTAAAAGACAATGGTGGTAATAATATCAACGGCGTTTTTGATAGATACGGCAAGCTGCCCTCGGCTGCCCTGATGTACGGTACCATGGTCGGCTTTGCAAACTCCAACTATGTCACCAGCGAAGAGTTTAAGACGGCAATGAAAACGCCTCCCAAGAACGTCGGTGATGTTCTAACGCTGTTCAATAAGATGACAAGCGATCCGGGGGTCAACAAATATATGCAGGCCACCGACAAGGGCGCCGCCGCGGATATGGACGGCTACCTCGGCGCGCTGCGGATCATCAACAACTACGATGTTAAATTCGACGTTTCCAACCCCAACGCATTTAACGACGACCAGACCCTTGCCCTGCTGCAGGCAGTTCTGAATTCCAAGAAGTAAGGCTCAAACCCTTTCCGTTCGATCCTCCGAAAATCGGACGGGACGCAGGGAGTGGCGGGTATGGCCGCCACTCCCTGCCAAAATAACGTAGAAAGAGAGATTCCGATATGTTACCGACGGTCATCATCGGTACGCTCCATATTTCCACGTACTGGACGATGTACGTTCTGGGCGGGTTCTCCATGGGCTATCTGCTGGTACGGCACAGGGACCGCTATTCCCTAAGCGTTCCGAAGGCGCTGCTCTTCACGCTGCTTCTGGCGCTGTGCGGTCTTACGGGCGCAAAGCTGCTTTGTTTTCTGGAAAACGGCTTCGTATGGGGCGGCGTATCCTTCTTCGGCTCTGTATTCCTGATCCCCCCGCTGATGGGTCTGCTTGGTCTGCTGTTCGGGCTGCGCCCGGGGCGGAGCCTTGACGCCTGCGCCCCCTGTGTAGCGGTCATGATCGCGTTCATGCGCTTCGGATGTTTTCTGAACGGCTGCTGCGGCGGCTGGGAAATGGTACTGGGGGATTTCCGCTTTTTCTGGCCCACGCAGGCGATGGAGAGCATCGGAGATTTCTGCATTCTTGCTCTGTTGTTGCGGATGGAAGAACGTAATGACCATCCGGGTATGCGCTATGCCATTTTCATGGTTACATACGGTTTCCTGCGTTTCTTCGTGGAATTTCTCCGCGACACGCCGAAGGAATGGCTCGGTCTTGGACACGGACAGTGGTTCGCCGTCATCAGCTGTCTGATCGGCGGCGCGCTCCTGCTGCGAGAACGAAAGGCTGAAAAAAGCAGTATTTAGAAGGAAAATAATCTGTATCAGAGGCACTGTCCGCAGCGCCCCTGAACTGTGACTGATATGTGTAAATAGTGAAAGGGATGAAACGTTTTATGAAGTCAGAAGGAAAAAAGACGCCCTTGCCGCTTCGGTATCTCTGCGGGATCCTGGCGGTGTGGACGGTGTTGATCGGCCTCTCAAAATTTGCGGGGGGGCGCGCAGGGGACGGCAGCATAAGAATACCTGCGGCGGCGCTCCTCCTGATCGTGATTCCGGCGGCGGTCTTTGCGATTTCCCGCCTCGGGACGCTTTGCGCGTACATGCGCAGACACAGCGGCGCGCTGCGGCGCGGCACGGCGCTTCTCTGCGTGCTCGCACTGTCCCTCTCGGCGTTCACGCTGCCCGCTGAGGCGGCTGTGAGCGGATCCCTCAGCGATGCCAACATCGGCTGGAGCGAATCTGCAATCAGCGCGGGCACCCCCGGCAAAGGCACCGCCACAATCAAGACCGCAAGCAGCAGCTGGGCTGCCAGCGGTACGCAGATCACCGGAACAGTGACGCCTGCGGAATCCTCCGAAACTTCTGGCGGCGGCGGCTGCGGCGGCAGCACGACTACCTATTATTATTCAAGCGAGGCAACCTCTACTCTGACCATTACCAATCAGAACGCGGAAAAAAGCCTTTTGACGTTTTCCTATACGGTTCCATCTGCCGGAACGCTGACCATCGACGGAAGGGCGCAAACAAAGGACTCCTCTTTCAGCAAGACCCTTGATCCAAACGGCACGGTCCTCATCAAATTGACCACGCCGACGAATCCGGCTTCGAGTACGAGTTCGAATCCGAGCGCCTATGCCGCCTCTGCGACTTTGAGCAACCTCAGTCTGACCTCTCTGAACCGTGATATCTCGGTAACGTTTGCGCAGCCGGCCCACGGCAGCTATACGGTAAAAGCCGGCAGCACCGCGCTGAAGGTCGGCGAAACCTACACCAAACCGGTGACAACGCAATATACGCTCAGCGCCCGCGCTGACGCGAACTATGTCTTTGACGGCTGGTATGTCAATGATACGAAGGTGTCCGTGGCGGAGACCTATACCACTGTGTTCTCCGGCGACTGCACCGTGGAAGCCCGCTTTGTGGGGGATCCCCTGTTTTCCGTCATTCAAATGAGCGACCCGGCGGCGGATAAATCCGCTTATGTGGAAGCCAGTTCTTCCTACTACCACAACGAAAAGGGGAGCTATCATACAAACGTCGGCGACACGAGCCAAAATAACTCTTACGGACCGCATACCTACTTCCCGTATTCAACGTGGTCCGCCTCGAACGGCGCCATTCAGTCCTCTGCAAGCGGTACCGCCACCGGCGACAACCAGACCACGTGGGGCTACAGCCAGGCAAGCGCCACCCTGTACAGCGATATCATCCGCGTGAAATGCAAAGAAAACTGCATCATCACCTTCGACAGCAGCATGAACGCACAATCGGTATCCATCTCGAACTCCAACTCAAGTGACAATCAGTATGGCGTTTTCCTCTACTATTACACCACCGCCAGCGCAAGCGCCAACGCCAACACCATCAAGACCAACGGTACGGCGGCGATCGAAGGCTCAAAGAAAACGAGCGGCAGCGCCAGCACGCGGGTGGTCGTAAACAAGGACGAATACCTCTATCTTTACGCCTACGCCAAGACGCGAAAAGATAAGATGACCAATTCGGGCTACGAAACGGACAACTACTCATATACCGCCACGATCTCCAACTTTACCGTCACGCCCAACACCACAGAACACACCTTTACCACCGGGAACCGGGACAACACCGGGACTGTCCTCAAGTCCGGCTCCGTGAAGATCAACGGCACGGCCCAAGGCGTCTCCTCCGGAACGTACAGCTACAAGGCGGCGGACAACGCCACACTGACGTTGACGCCGGGCACCGCCCCCACGGGCTATACCTTCATCGGCTGGCACAACGTCACTGACAATGTATACGACTACACCAACAGCACCTATACGGTGAAGATGACGAAGGACTATGAGGTCACCCCCATCTATGTCCCAGCAATGACCATCACGACCGACGGCGTTAATGGCTACGAAAGCGCCACCTACCAATACAAAAGTCTGAGCAGCCAGATGGTAACGTCCAACGGTCAGTATGTGGCGCGAAACGCGGAGTGCTCCAAGTTCTACACGGATCTGAACGCCGCTTTCTCCGATACGAATACCGTGTTCCTTCTGGCGGGGGACACCTTCAACGGCAGCCTGACAATCCCCACGGGTAAAACGCTGGTGATCCCGGACCGGCTTGCCGACTCGGGACCCGCGGCCAGTCAGCCGGAGCAGGTCACGTCCTCGGCAGGTATTTCCAGCTACTGTAAGGTGACCCTCAACGGAAACCTGACGGTGGACGGAAAGCTCGTAGTCAATGGCATGCAGTCCAGCACCGCCAATGGCCGCGCAGCGGGGAGTATCGGCTATCTGAGCTTATCCGACAGCGCGGCCGTCACGGTCAGCAGCGGCGGCGAGCTCTGCGGCTACGGCCAGATCCGCGGCGGCTCCATCTCCGCAGAAAACGGTTCCACCGTGCGCGAACTGATGGAGATCTCCGATAGACGCGCGGCGCTGGTCATGAAGGAAATTGACGATAAAAAGTCGAGCATGCGGGTTTTCCCGTTCAGCAACTTCTCCATCAAGACCATTGAAAGCCCCGTCACCTATGCGTACGGCGCAAAGCTGTACGCTCAGTACAGCGTCATGCTGGAGGGCAACAACCAGTCCACGGGAGCCGTTCTCATCTTCGGTCCTTCCGGTGCGCTCTTTAACCTGACGCAGGGCAGCATGACCAAGTCCTTCGACCTTGCCAAGGACAAGACCGTCTACCGCTTGAACGAGGGTGGCAAGATGAGTACCGGCAGCTTCCAGCTGGACGTCAAGTTCGGCGTCAGCGGCTACGGAAGCACGACCATAACCATCAAGAGCCAGGAATACTGGATGCCGCTGAACGCGGGATTCGACCTCCGCACGGCGGGCGACATGACCGTGAACAGCGATTTCAAATTCCTGCCCGGTGCGTCCCTGAGTGTCGAGAAGGGCGGAACGTGCACTGTCGCAAGCAGTGCGAAGCTGCTTTTCTACCGCCTGAACGACTATGATACCCGTGGGATCGGCAATGGGACATATCAGAAGGGCTATTCGACGAAGGTTTATCCCGTCAACGCCACGAACCTTCCGGGCGGCGGATATACGCACCCCAAGCTTGATACGGTCGGAAGCGCACGGCTGAATGTGGACGGCGAGATGATCGTGAACGGCGGTCTGTATGTGTCGGATGAGCTGGTCAGCCAGTCCAACCAGGGCTTCACCGGAACGGAGCCTGTAGATGGCGTTGAGATGAGCCGCAAAGATATCAACGCGGCCTACTTTAAGGTATACCCCAACGGCTACAATGTCCTGACCGGCACGGGTTCCATCAATATGACCGCCGCCCAGACGAATCAAACGCAGGTGTATGAGGCGATGACGTCGCAAAACACCAATGACCCCGCCTGGGCGCCGATCCCCATTTCTCCCATCAAGGGTCTGACGATGGACGCAACGAAGGACGACCCGAATAATTACGCGGCGCTCAACACGGCCACCACCTACTACGGCGTCTACCGCTCCGGCGGTTTCTATGTCTGGACGGATAAGATGCCGCAGATTGCGAAGATCATCAACGGCAGCAACGAAACGATCTATAGAAGCCTCGCCGCCGCCGTGGCCGCCTATAACGACGCGGGTTATATCCAGATGCTTGATAATAGCACGGAGCCCGGCTTCACGCTGAATAAGAATGTGACCCTCGACCTGAACGGAAAGACCGTGAAGCTTGCCAGTCCCCTGACGGTGGAGGAGGGTTGTACCCTTTCCGGCATGGACAGCTCGACGGGCACAGGCTATGATGCCCTCCCGACGGGCAAGATCGTTGGCAAGGTGACGGGCACGGTAGCCCCGACCTACCAGACTCCGACCGAGGAAACGGCAGAGGGTAAAACCTACGATCGCTATGTTGCCATTCCGGGGACGGAGGCAGATGGTAACACCCCGAATCTGTCCTTCCACCATTTCAACATCTCCGTCACCGGCTACCACTTCGAGCTGGCCACCGGCGACACGCCGCAGTGCGCGCTGTTCTTCATCGGCAAGTTCCAGGGCGACAAAGCCGCAAAGGATTACCTAAAGTCTCTGGGCTTTACCCTGACGGATATCGATGGCAAGACCACCAATCCCCGCTATGAAATACCTGCCGGTACGAACATTCCCCTTGAATCAGAACCCGGCGATAGCCCGGTCGTTCTCAGTGGTGACGCCTTTCTCTTCGAGGCATACCTGATGCATGATATCGATAAGAAAGACTCTACTACCTATCAGACGCCGTTCACTGCCACTGCGCAGGCAACGTTCCAAAACGACGAAACGCAGAATAGCGAAACAAAAAAGTGGAGTTTCCAGGAGGCTTGGCAGAATGCTTTGACGGATCCTGACATGGACATCAGTCAGGCAGAAAGGGAGATCCTCGAAAAGTTCCTTAAAGATCTGAACATCCCCATCCCCAACCCCAACCCGTAAACGGAGTGAATAAGCATGATGAAAACGATAAAAAAACCTTATATCGCTCCGACAGCCGAGCCGATCCTGCTTGCGCCGATGGAAGCACTGGCTGCTCCAAGTTCGACGCAGGAAGACAACATTGCCCTGAATAAGTGGGGCTACAAGGGCGTCGTTAAGAACGCCAGCGTCACAGGAGGTAAGCGCACCTACTGGGGTGAGGACGGAAGGATCCACAAAAAGTAATGCGTTACCGAATCGCTGATCTGATCGTAGAAATGTCCCCCAAGGGACGCACGGCTGCCCAGGCGGAGGTCTATCGGACCTCCGCCCGGGGCGGCGCGGCGGATATCACCATCCGCGTGGGCGGCGCGGAGGCGCTGTCGCTCTGTCCCGAGCTGGAAACGGAGGACCTTGCGGAGTACATCGCCACAGGCGACTGCTTTGCCGTGGGGCTTCTGTCCCACGAGGGGATGATGCTCCACGCCTCGGCGGTGGAATACGGCGGACAGGCCGTGTGTTTTTCCGCGCCGCCGGGCACGGGGAAATCCACCCACACGGAAAAATGGGTGCGCCTGTTCGGCGCGTCCATCCTCAACGACGACAAGCCCGCCCTGCGCCGTTACGACGGCGTATGGCAAGTCTACGGCACGCCATGGTGCGGCAAGGAGGCGCTGCATCAGAATCGAAATGCACCTCTGCGCGCGATCTGCTTCCTCTTTCAGGGGGAGGAAAACGCTTTACAGCCGCTCACTCCGGCGGAGGCTTTACCTCTGCTGCTGAGCCAGACTCCCTTCCGTCTGCATCGGGAGGATATGGACCGGCTGCTTGCCGCGGCAGACCGTCTCCTGCGGGAGACGAACGTGTTCCGACTGATTTGCCGGAATGACGACAGCGCCGCCTATTTTGTCCGGGAGAAACTGTTTCCGGATCAAGCCAAACCCATCGATTGACAGGAGGCAGTACGCAAACGCCGTGCTGCCCGCTGCCTGTGGACGGAAGCGGCACAAAGAGTACCGACTGATCTGCGGCTTTTTGTGCCGCCTTTAGACTATTCAGGCGGTCTCTCGCCAAAAGGGGCGGAAAGCCCCGCTCAAGATCTGTCCAAACGCAGACAGAAAGGGAAATACAACCATGAACGAATCCAACATCAACCGATCCAGCGACATTCTGGAGATCGACCTTTGGAAGCTGCTGCTGCTTTACCTCAGGCGGTGGCGGCTGATCCTGCTGTGCGCGCTTGCCGCCGCGGCGATCTCCCTGATCTACACCGCCAATTTCATTACGCCGCTGTATCGTGCCAACGTCACCATCTACGTCAACAATATAAAGGCGAATCAGCAGGTAGATTATATCAGCGCAGCCAACCTCGCGACCTCTCAGCAGCTCGTCAACACCTATGTCAACATCATCCGCAGCGATACCGTGCTGGAAAAGGTGGTAAAGAACGCGAGGCTCGATTGCTCGGCGGAGGAGATCCGCGGCATGATGACGACGGCGCAGGTGGATGAGACCGAGCTGTTCTCGGTATACATCTCCCACCCCGATCCGGAGATGGCGGCGAAGATCGCCAACGCGGTGGCGACCGTCGCCCCCGGCGAGATCGAGGAATTTGTCGAAGGCAGCTCCACCAAGATCATCGACCATGCCAAGGTGCCCACGAGCCGCTATACCCCAAGCTATCGGAAAAATACCCTTTTGGGCTGCGCGGTGGGACTTCTTCTTGCAGTCGTCTATGTTACGCTGCTGTATCTGATGGACGTTCGCATCAAGAACGAGGAAGACCTGACGCAGCTTTTCGATCTTCCCATGCTGGGGCAGATCCCCTCCTTTGCGGAGAATGAGCGGAAAAAGGCGGGGCTCAGCGCACAAAAGGCCGACGAACACGGCGGAGAGAGGTAAAAGGCGATATGAAGAACAACCTGTTTTCCCTTCTGCGGAGAGCCCGGCGTCACGATGCGCCGGATACCGCGGCGATCATGGAAGTGGAGCGGAAAAACATCCTCTCGGAAAAGAGCGATTTTTTCATCCGCGAGTCCTATAAGACCCTGAGGACCAACGTGACTTTTTCCCTGGCGGACGAGACGGCGTGCAAGGTCCTGATCGTGACCTCCGCCATGCAATCCGAAGGAAAGAGCATCACCGCACTCAACCTTGCCATCTCCTATGCGGAGATGAAGCAGCGCGTCCTTCTGATCGACTGTGACCTGCGCCGTCCCAAGCTGGCGCGTCTGCTGTCCGCGAAGGAAAAGGTAGGACTGAGCAACCTGCTTATCCAGCCGGAGCTGCTTGGAAAGGCCATCCATGATTCCGGCATTGAGGATCTTGACGTCATTTTTGCCGGCGACGTGCCGCCCAACCCGTCGGAACTGCTCGGTTCCTCCCGCATGAAAGCGCTGCTTGACAGCTTGCAGGAGAACTATGATTACATCATTCTCGATACGTCTCCCGTCAATCTGGTGACGGACGCCTGCGTTCTGGTGCCGGAGAGCAGCGGCGTGCTGTTCGTGGTACGTGCAGGTCTTTCCGAGCGCGGGAGCGTCCTGCGCGCGGTGGAGCAGTTAGAGCGCTCCCACGCGAAGATCCTCGGCTTTGTTCTCAACGAAGTGCCGCGGGAGAGCGGATACTACGGATATCGGAAATACGGCTATCAGCGCCACCGCTACGGTTACGGCTACGGCTATGGGCACGGCTACGGTTACGGATACGGACAGGAGAAGCCGGACAGCGGGGAACGGAGCATCCCATGACCGATCTTCACACCCATATTCTGCCCCGCATGGACGACGGCGCACCGGACACGGCAGCCAGTCTTGCAATGCTCCGCATGGAGGCAGCGCAGGGCGTTACGGGTGTAGCGCTCACCCCCCATTTTCATCGGGACAGGGAGAGCATAGAGCAGTTTCTCGCGCGTCGGCAAGCCGCTTGGGAGCATCTTTCCGCAGCGATGAAGAAAACCGCCGAACCTTTTCCTGACCTTGTGTTGGGTGCAGAGGTGGCATGGATGCCAAATATGAACCATTGGGACGATCTTGAGGCGCTGTGTCTCGGTTCGAGCCGTTATTTGCTGCTGGAACTGCCCTTCACCCTCTGGAACAATAGTATGATCGACCAGCTTTACTCTCTGGCGGCACAGAGCGGCGTTACGCCGGTCCTGGCGCATCTGGAGCGGTATCTGGGGCGGCAGAAGAAAGAGCACATACAGGAATTGTATCGCCTGAACGTCCCCATCCAGCTCAGCGCCGGATGCCTGCTGCATCCCATGGAGCGGTGGAAACTCCTTCGGCTGCTGAGGGAGGGGCAATCCTTTTTCCTTGCATCCGACTGTCACGGCACACAGCGGCGCACACCCGATCTGGGCCCTGCCGCTGCCGTTGCCAAAAAGCGTCTGACGGGGGATGCGCTGGAAACGCTCCTTCACCGCAGCGACGCGATCTTCACCGCAGCGCGCGCAGAACAGGAGAGGGAATATGCGAAGAAATGAGAATTTCATCCTGCGCCGGGTCGCAGATATGTCGGTCATCGTCCCTTTGGGGGCGGCTGCCGAAGCGTTTCCGGGAATGATCTCCGTAAACGAGACCGGCGCATTTTTATGGGACCTTTTGGAACAGGAACAGACGCTCCAAAGCCTTGGAGACGCCTTATGCGCCGTGTATTCGGTCGAACGGGAGCAGGCGGAGGCAGACGCAGCCGCCTTTCTTGACAAGCTGAGACCCGTCGGCGCGGTGGACGGTCTGTAAGATGCAGGTCCGGCAGATCCCCATGGCGCAGCTGCGCGAACTGCTCGATGAGCAGCTTGCGCACGGAGAAGCGCTCCTTCCGGTAACAGGAAACAGTATGTGGCCGCTTCTTGCCGATGGGCGGGACATGGTGCGCCTTGCGCGGCTCGACCGCCGCGTGCAACCAGGCGATATCGCCCTCTATCAGAAGGCGGACGGCAGCTATATCCTGCACCGGGTCATCCGCCTGTGTGCGCCAGAGACCTGCATTTGCTGCGGCGACGCTCAGTGGGAAGGGGAGCAGGTCGATGAGGCGCAGCTCATTGCGTACGTCACCGCCTTTCGCCGCAAGGGGCACTGGCGGCAAACCGCCCTGTCCCGACCCTACCGGCTTTATGACCCCTTCTGGGTCCATACCTTTCCCGCCCGTCGCCCCTTGCTGAGGCTGCTGCGATTCCTTCAGCGGGCACGGAGGGGACTGATACGCGGGAGAAGATGAGATGAGTCAGTCGAAGAAAAAGGCGGCGGGCGCGTACAAAGCGCCGCTCACGCTGCTGTACGTAGGCATCGCCGCGCAGGCGTTCGGCATCGCGGCGCTTGCCCTGGTGAGCCGCCGGGTGCTGGACGAGGGCGGCAGTCTGTGGGGCTGGGTGCTGTTGTTTCTGGCGCTGGCTCTCCCGCTGCTCGACGGCGGGCTTGACCTGCTTTCCGGCAGGACGGTCGACCGCGCGGCGGTATCGCTGCGGCGCGACACGCTTGATACGCTTTTGAGCAAGGATGCGGAGGCATACAGCCGCTACCACAGCGGGCAGGTCTTCAGCCGCCTGACGCAGGACGCTTACACCGTCTGCGAATGGCGGATCGTCGGCCGCCCCCAGGTGGCGGGGCAGCTCATCCGACTGCTTTGCGCCGCATCCGCGCTGTTTTTCGTCAATATTCCCCTTGCCCTTGCGGTCGTAGGCGCGGGCGCGCTGGCGATCGCCGGCGGGCGGCTGCTGCGAAAGTATCTGACGCGGCGGCATCTGCGCGTGCGTCAGGCGGAGGAAGGTCTGACGGGCTGCACGCAGGAGATCCTGGAGCATACGGAGCTTCTGCGCAGCATGACGGCGGGGGAGGAGGCTGTCCGCCGCTTTGAAGGACGGCAGAAGGAGTGGCTGCGCGAGCGCAAGCGCCTGCGCGTCTTCTCAACGGGGGTCGGAACCGGGTTTTCCGCCGTATTGCAGCTTGGATACGCCGTTCTTCTTGTCTGGGGCGGCATCGCCATTCGGGAAGGAAGGCTTTCCTTCGGCGACCTTGCGGCGCTCTTACAGCTCCTCGCGATGTTCCAAAGCCCGCTCACGGGCTTGTCGGGCGTTCAGTCCCGGCTGGCCGCCGTCCGCGCGGCGGAGGCGCGGCTGGATGAGCTGTATTCGCTGCCTGAAGAAGCTCCGGGACAGCCTGCGCGGGAGGACGACGTCTTTCGCGCCATCGTATTTGAAAATGTCACCTTTTCCTATGAGGGCGAGGAACAGCCTGTTCTGCGGAATTTTTCCGCGCGGCTGCCGCTCGATCGCTGGACCTGCCTCACGGGAATATCCGGGAGCGGAAAAAGCACGCTTTTCCGCCTTATTCTGGGGCTGTACCACCCGCAGCAGGGCCGGGTATATCTGGAAACAGAGCGAGGGGAGCTCCCTTGCTCCGCTGCCGTGCGGGGACTGTTCGGCTATGTCCCACAGACGCCCTGGCTCTTTTCCGGCAGTATTCGCGAAAATCTGCTGCTGGCAAAGCCCGAGGCGGATGACGCCGCCCTTTGGGAGGTGTTGGAGCGAGCGCAATGCGGCTTTGTCCGCGACCTGCCCGACCGCCTTGAAACCGTCCTGAGCGAAGAGGGGGGCGGTCTTTCCGCGGGACAGCGCCAGCGCCTTGCCATCGCCCGCGCGATGCTTTCCGCCCCGCGCTTTTTGCTGCTGGATGAGATCACCTCGGCGCTGGACGAGGATACGGAGGCACGGCTGCTGACAGAGCTGACGGGCGCGTATCCGGCGGCGGTATTCGCCACCCATCACAGCGCCCTGCCGGGCAGGCTGCACAGCGAGACGCTGCATCTTGAGGGCATTGTCTGAAAAAGTAGAAACGTGATTCTTACAACTTATTATACAATGGAGGATGAAGATGAACATGAAACGGAACATTGCGAGAACGCTGGCACTGATGCTGGTGCTGTGCACGCTGCTGTCGCAGACCGCGCTGGCAGCCACGACCTATTATGTCGACGTGACCATCACCGGTCCCGATGCCGACGGCGTGGAGCGGACGCTCAGCGCTTCCTCCAGCCGGTATGGCACGATGAGCACGCCCCTTGCATCGGAGCTTGCCTCCGTCGTCGACAGCAAATACGGCGAATTGGAGAGCATTTTCGCCGGAACCGGCCTCAGAACCATCGTGGACACGGGCGCCGAGGCGTTCCGGCAGGGCGAGAGCGCGTGGAATGCGTACGTTGAGAAGTATTATGACAGCGTGGACAGCTCCTTCAAGGATACGCTCAAGAGCCTTTCCTCCACCTTCTCGAACCTCACGGTCGACCGCGTCAACCGCGTGACCTATCGGGACAACGGCCGTCTCTATACCGTGACCGTGACGCTCAAGGCCTACACCACCGGCTCGGACAGCGGCGTGAATCCGCCCGTCGTGCCCACGCCCGACGGTCACAAGATCGTTGTGGAGCCCGTGCCGAATAGCTCGCTGCGCGCGGACAAGAATACCCTGCCCAAGGGTGAGACCGCCGTCATCCGGGACAGCGCCGCGTCGAACGGCTATGTCCTCTCCGATCTGGCGGTCAAGGATGTGAGCGGCAACGACATTCCCGTGAGCAAGCAGTCTGACGGCGTCTACACCTTCACCATGCCCGAAAGCAGCGTGTCCGTTCGCGCCATGATGGTCGCCGACCCCGATATGACCGGCATCTCCAAGCAGCTGAACACCGATCAGGACATTGCCTATATGCAGGGCATGGCGGACGGCAGGTTCTATCCCGCAAGCTCCGTTACCCGCGGACAGGTGGCGCAGATCTTCTACCGCCTGCTGAAGGAGCAGAAGGTTTCCTCCAAATCCACCTTTACGGACGTCCCCGACACGCTCTGGTGCGCCGAGGCGGTGAATGCCCTTGCCTCTCTTGGCATCGTGGAGGGCGTCGGCAACGGCAAGTTTGCCCCGAATCAGTCCATCACCCGCGCCGAGTTTGTCACCATCTGCGCCCGCTTCACCCAGGTCTCCGCGAGCGGAGAGACCTTTACCGACGTGCCCGCCAGCCACTGGGCGTTTGACGCCATTTCTACGGCGGCGTCCTTCGGCTGGGTCAACGGCGTCGGCAACGGGCAGTTTGCCCCCAATCAGCACATCACCCGCGCGCAGGCAGCCGTTCTGCTGAACCGTCTGCTGGGCCGCTGCATGGCAGGTCAGTCTTACGAGAATGCCCGCCAGTACCCGGATGTCCCCCAGACCCATTGGGCGTGGAAGAACATCTGCGAGGCGTCTGACGGCGTCGCCCTCCGCTGAGCGGAGAATTCAAAAGAGTACGGTAAAAGGCAGTGGAGGGACTGCCTTTTACCGCAGATCCATGGGGGCATAGTATGAAAACGATTCAAAAAAGCGTACCCGTCCAGACGGTGCTCTTCCTCCTGATGGACGCCATTTTCATCATTGTGGCGGGCGGTCTTGCGCTGCTGGTGCGCTTCGACTTCGACTTTGAGCAGGTGCCTTCCGGATATCTTGAGCCGTGGTTTCGTGCTCTGCCCGTTCAGTTCCTGGTCACGGCGGCGGTCTTCTGGCCGCGCCGGATGTACCGCTATCTCTGGCGCTACGTCAGCGCCCATGATGTCGCCGAGATGGTGATATCCGTCGTCCTCGCCTATTGCGCGTTCCATGTGCCAGCGGCGCTTTTCGGCTATCACCAGCCGAGGAGCGTGCTCTTCATGGAGCTTTTGTTCCAGCTGTTCCTGCTGGTGGGCGGGCGCTGCACCTTCCGCTTTCTGCGGATGTTCGCAAGCTCCGCCCGTCAGGCAAGGCAGGAGGAGGGCGAGCGCGTCATGCTCATCGGCGCGGGCGAGGCGGGGCGAATGCTCCTGCGGGAGATCTCCGTCACGCCGCAGCTAAAAAGCCATGTCTGCTGCATCATCGACGACGACAAGAGCAAGCAGGGCAAGTACATCGGGAACGTGCCCATCGTCGGCGGGCGGGAGAAGATCCCCGAGATGGTCAAAAAGGAGCGGATCACGCAGATCGTCCTTGCCATCCCCGCGGCGCCCGCCAAGGAAAAGAAGGATATCCTGAACATCTGCCAGAAAACGAGCTGCCGTGTACGGAGCCTGCCGGGAATTTACCAGCTGGTAAACGGCGAGGTGAGCATGGCGGCGGTGAAGGATGTGCAGGTGGAAGATCTCCTTGGCAGAGAGCCGGTGAAGCTGGATACGGCGGTCCTGCTGAATTTCCTGCAAGGGCAGACCGTGCTGGTGACCGGCGGCGGCGGTTCCATCGGCAGCGAGCTTTGCCGTCAGATCGCCAAATATCAGCCCAAGCAGCTCATCATTCTGGATATTTACGAGAACAACGCTTATGATATCCAGCAGGAGCTGCGGCGTGTATGGGGCGATCGGCTGAACCTGCGGGTGGAGATCGCCTCCGTGCGAGATAAGGAAAAAGTTTACAGCCTGTTTCGGATGTATCGCCCCGACATCGTGCTCCATGCGGCGGCCCACAAGCATGTCCCGCTGATGGAGGAATGCCCAGAGGAGGCCATCAAGAATAACATTTTCGGCACATATCATGTGGTGCGGGCGGCGGAGAAGTTCGGCGTCAAAAAGTTTGTCATGATCTCCACGGATAAGGCTGTGAATCCCACCAACTTTATGGGCGCGACCAAGCGATTCTGCGAGATGATCCTGCAAAGCAGGACGGACAGCCCCACAGAATTCTGCGCGGTGCGCTTTGGCAACGTGCTTGGTTCCAATGGCTCTGTTGTGCCCCTTTTCAAAAAGCAGATCCAGGAGGGCGGCCCCGTCACCATCACGGATAGGCGCATCATCCGCTATTTTATGACCATTCCTGAGGCTGCCCAGCTGGTGCTCGAGGCGGGTGCTATGGCAAAGCGGAGCGAGATCTTCGTTCTGGATATGGGCGAGCCGGTGAAGATCCTGGAACTGGCGGAAAACCTCATCCGCCTGTCCGGACTGGAGCTGGATAAGGATATCACCATTCAGGAGATCGGCCTGCGCCCCGGCGAAAAGCTCTATGAGGAGCTGCTGATGCGCAGTGAAACACTCTCCAAAACAAGCAATGAGAAGATCTTCATCGAACAGCAGCAAGAGATTTCAAAGGATGTCATCATGAGAGACCTGCTGCGGCTGGATGAAGCCGTCACCCGCGACATACCGCCTCAGGATCTGATCACCATGCTACGGGAGATGGTCCCGACATATACTTCCCCGGAGGAGATCAACGGCCGAGCAACGGCAGAAGTCTCATAACAGGCGTTGGAACTGGTGGATGAGGAAAATGGACCTCAAAAAAGTGGAGGAAACGGCTTGAAACGGCGTAAAACCATTCTCTGCACCATTCTTGTACTGCTGGCGGTATCGCTGGCGGGGCTTTTCTGGTGGCAGCGCGATAACTTAAAAGCGATCCATGCCGCGACGCAGCATACATCGGCCGAGCTGGAGGAAAAGCTGGAGGAAAACCAGCAGATGATCCAAGAGGCAGTGAAAGCGGCAGGCGAGGTCACGGTAGGGGAGATCTCGGAAGAAGATCGTCAGGCTTTCCGGGACGGCTCCATGACCCAGGAGGAGCTTGTGGAGCGCCTGACGAACGGCGGGGAAGGGGAGCCGCACGAGGAACCCGCCAGCACGAGCCGTCCGGAAAGCGGCGGCAAGACGGACGCGCCGGTCGCGAAGACCGACACGCCGGCTGTGAGCGAGAAGAGCGAACAAAGCGCGGAAAGCGCCTATCAAAAAGAGCTCTCGGCGCTCATCGCCAAGGTCTATGTCCTGCGTGAGGAGTATACGCTGGCGCTGGACACGATGTATGCCGACGCAAAGGCGGAGTATCTGGCTCTGCCGGCGGAAAAACGGACAAAGACACAACTCCTGAAAATGGCGAGGGGCTATCTTTCCAGAGCATCTGCTCTCGAAAAAGAGTGCGACGGGAAGATGGATGAGATCGTCCGCGCCATGGAGAAATTGCTCAGGGAAAACGACGGTGATCTTGGGCTTGTAGACACCGTTGTCTATACCTATGCCAACGAAAAGAGTCTGAAAAAGTCCTGGTATATGTCAAAGTTAGAGCAGAAGGGATTGCTTTGAGCAAAAAACGCGAAATCGGCAAGAAACAAACGGGAAAGAGAGGAACATGAGCCATGACGATATTGGTGACGGGCGGTACGGGTTTTATTGGGAGCCACACGGTGGTGGAGCTTCTGAATGCCGGCTATGACGTTGTCATTGCCGACAATCTGTGCAATTCCAAGGTCGAGGTGATCGACCGCATCCAGAAGATAACGAACAAACGGCCTGCTTTCTATCAGATCGACCTGTTGGACAGCGCCGCGCTTGAGAAGGTCTTTGCGGAGAACCGTCTGGACGCCGTGATCCACTTTGCCGGCTTAAAATCCGTCGCGGAGTCCGTTGAAGACCCCGGAAGATATCTCGACACCAACCTGACGTCTACCTTCCATCTTCTCAACGCAATGGAAAAGCATCAGGTGTACAAGCTGGTGTTCTCCTCCTCGGCAACGGTGTACGGCACGCCCGAGACCATGCCGAACCGCGAGAGCGATGTTGTCGGCAAGGTCTGCTGCCCGTATGGGTTCAGCAAGTATCTCAACGAGCTGCTCCTGCATGATTTCGCGCGGCAGCGCGACAACTTCCGCTTTGCCTCTCTGCGCTACTTCAACCCCGTCGGCGCACATCCCTCCGGGCTCATCGGCGAGGACTGCGGTCAGAAGGCCCCCAACAACCTTGCCCCCTACATCACCCGCACCCTGCTCGGGCAGTTCCCGTATCTGAGCGTTTACGGCGATCAATACGATACCGCGGACGGAACGGGGGTCCGCGACTACATCCACGTTGTCGATCTGGCAAAGGGGCACATTGCGGCGCTGAACTATCTTGAAAAAACGGACAGCAAATATGACGTTTTCAATCTGGGGACGGGCAAGGGAACGACCGTGCTGCAGCTGGTGTCCGCGTTTGAAGAGGCATCGGGCAGGAAGGTGCCTTACCGCATCGTCGGCCCGCGCGCGGGCGACGTGCCCCTGAGCTTTGCCGCCGTCGAAAAGGCAAAGAACATCCTTGGCTGGACGGCGGAATATGACTACAAGGATTGCGCCAGAGACTCCTGGAACTGGCAGGTGCAAAATCCAAACGGCTACACAGAGGAGGGCTAAGCGTTCCGCGCGGCGCTCTTCCCCGTATCAGCGCAAAAAATCCCCCGTAAGCGGTTCATTTGAATCGCTCACGGGGGGTCGTTTTTATCATGTGCCTGTCCGATGGGGGAGGGCGCTTCATTTCTGCGGGGTGAACAGCAGGTCTAGGATCGGGGAAATGTTTCCGCCGTCCGCGCCGTCTTCCAGAATACCGGCGGCGATTAAGCCCTCCTGATTCTGGCTGAGCGCCTGCATCGCGCTGATGTAGCCGTCCAGATCCTTGCTGATCTGTGAGTCCGAACTCTCCGGGTTGCCGACATAAGCCAAAAACTGGTCTGTCGGAATACCGTCCTTGTCCTGAGCAAACGCCCCAAGCTGCCCAAGCGCGGCAAAGATATCAGGAATTTTTTCCGCACCTTCTTTTTCACCGGCAGCGGCGATCTGCTGATTGACATAGTTATAATACTGTTCTGCATTGTATTCTTTGTCATCTACGGTCGTTCTCCAGCCCTTCGCTTGCTCGGAATGGGCAAAGGCGGTCATAATGCCGTAGATTGCTCCCACATTTCTCATTGCCCTGGGGATATCGCCAAGATCTACAAGAGAATTTGTATTACCGGAGGCAAGCGCTTCAACCAAGTCCTCTTTAACAAGAAAACCGCCAGTTTCTTCGTTTTTGTCCGTTGTCATCCGTGCAGTCAGCAGCAGCGCCGCGTTTGCCAGCCTCTGCTTATCAAGCTCGCTGTACTTGCCATTTTCAGAATTGATCCCCAACTTTTCGAGGTCCAGACCGGAGTTCTGAAGAAGAAATGCAAGGTAGTTGCCGCTGTTAAGGGCAGTACTCAAGGTATTGATCATTCCGCCCACATTGCCGGTGAGGTCGTTCATGGTCATGCTCTCGCCGAAGGTCGAGGCGCGAAATGCTTCGAGCTGCTCCCGCGTAGCCGTAAATTCATAGTCCTGCCCGTTGATGCTATAGTGCAGCACCATATTCCCGTCCTTGCCGGTCGCCGCGGTGAGCACCGCGCCGTGGAAGGTGCCCGTCACCCTGTCGTATGCGAGGTTGGTATACAGCTTGAACCGGCTGTCCTGATTGCCGGAAAAATACTTCTGAAAGAATTCACCTTTGCGGTCGACCGAGGAGATGACCTTTTCCACCTTGCCGTCCTCGGCCAGAGACGCCGCGCCGCCGGATGGTCTCCCGTCATACTGTCCCGCGTCGTAGGATGCGGATGCAAACGCCGTGTTCACCGCGCCGAGAAGCTGCAAGTCCGCCGCCTCGTTCGCCTTTTTCACATAGCCCGAGTACGCCGCCGAGCCAACGCCCGCGAGGATGCCCATGATCGCGATGACCACGACAAGCTCGACCAGCGTAAAGCCGCTCTGCCTGTTTTTGTCCATGACTGTTCCTCCTATTTCTGTTTTTTCTCTCCTTCCCCGCCGCGGGGAGCGTTCGTTGCCTGTTCCAACGGTTCGCGCCCATCGCCCCCTTGATCGTCCGCGCCTGAAACGTGCGCGGTTTTTTCTGCCGCGCACATCCGCGCGGTCAATAAAGCTTATTTCATTATAGCCAGCTCGGATTTTTTTGCAACATTTTAGCGTATTTCTGTATTTTTTCTTAACTTTTGCAGAGTTTTGTCGTAAGAAGTTAAATACGCCACCCTCCGACGGACACTTTGACCGCATAGGTCAGACAGCTTGACCGCTGAAATCATACACTCTCGCCGCCGGTCAGACACCC
>OLIQ01000413.1_pt1 | contig 19559 bp, 14 predicted proteins | sample 1609631 | NCBI WGS metagenome assembly OLIQ01 (sample SAMEA4350114, study PRJEB24818) | metagenome | biome: human; feature: gut; material: faeces | place: Denmark | collected 2013-09
ATTATACTCAATACCACCTGTAAATGCAAGAGTTTTTTTTATTTTTTTGTATTTTTTTCGATACGCTGGTATTGTCTGCCAGATTCCGTATCTTTTTGATATTTTTGTGTGTTTCTTCTATAATAATACACTTGTTATGAATATGGGGTGTTGTCTGTATTCTGTCCCGGTGTATATGGAACACTTGAGGTTCCATCCGGTGTCTGGTTGTACGTCTGTCCCGTGACTGGATTTACTACGCCTGCATCATACGGCTGTCCGGTTACCGGATTTACATAAGGATTACCCGGCTGTCCCATCGCCGGTGTTGCATTTGTATAAGCAAGATTCTTCTCATTCTTGATCTGTTTGTTAATCTTTGCAAATGCTACAATACAGAGCACACCGACTGCCAGTACGCCAATCACCAGAAGCCAGCCGAATAATCTTGTCTGGGTTGCATCGACTGCGACTGTATAATAATCGCAGTAATCTGTAATGCCGGATGACGCCAGTGCATCTCTGTAATAGCCTTCGATTTCCGGATCCAGTGTACGGATCTGTCCTTCAATCGCAATTGCATCGCTGAAGTTTGCATTATCATCATTTGCAAGTTCATCGAGTTTTTCGATTGTCTTCTTGTTTTTGACTGTAAGCACAATCACCTTTGCCTCGGAAATATCCGTCATGCTATCATCGCCAAGGACAATCGCATAATGCTGTTCTTTCCCTACCGGAATAATTCCGTTGATCTTATGCTGTGTCTCTGCAAAGTTTCCAAGCACAAGATAGCTGTCTGTTCTTACGTGATCATCCTTCTGTGGGCAGACATTTGCCGCGATCTCATTCAGATCCTTTGCTTTTCCACCGAGCAGATAATCCATGTCGCCGATGAAAAGTATACCTGCTAAAAGCACAAATATAATTCCAATCACCAGGCTAAAGACTGCCCCGCCTTTTTTGTTCTCTTTCTTTGGTTTCATAATTTCCCTCCTCTTTGTGTTTTGCCGCTCGGCGGCATTTTGTCGGAGCCATTTTTATTAATGAAACTTCGTTTCATTGGGCTCCTCCTCTCTCTTCTACTTTAGTAGATTATATATAGAAGGAACGATGTGCATCTCCTCACACATGCGTTCAACTTCCTGTAAGCTGCGTTCCCGTTTTTCTTTCGGGATTGCAGATTTTACAGCGCGTATCAGCAGATTCTTTGGCGAGTGTGCAAAATCGACAAACTCCAAAATCTGCGTCTTGTACCCCCGGTACGTCAACATATTGGCACGTATCGCATCCGTTGCAAGTGCCGCCATGCGTTCTTTGATAATACCATATTCCATCATCGGCGCCAGCAATTCACTCTCAATCTGTCCATTTACCTCATGCTGACAACATGGTACAGACAGGATGTATTTTGCATTCCACTGTACCGCATTGAATAGCGCATAATCGGTCGCCGTATCGCACGCATGCAAGGTTACTACCATATCGACCGGCATCTTCGTCTTGTAGCCGTTGATATCACCTAGTTCAAAATGAAGATGGTCATAACCATACTCCTCTGCTGTCTCATTACAATGCTTTATCACATCTTCCTTCAGATCCAGTCCGATAATCTCCGCCTTTTTCTTACGGATTTCAACTATATAAAAGTAGAGGACGAATGTCAGATAGGATTTGCCGCATCCAAAATCAAGGATATGGATCTCGTCCTTCGTCTCATTCTTCAGTACATCATCGACAAGCTCCACAAACCGATTAATCTGCTTGTACTTGTCATACATAGAACGGACAACCTTTCCATCTTTCGTGAATATGCCCATATCTACAAGCGGCGGAACCATCATACCCTCCTGCAGAATGTAATTTTTCTTGCGGTTGTGTTCGCCCCGTCGGCTGTTCATCTTATCTGTCAATGCTGCCACATCGCTGCCACTGGTCTTTGCAAGTTTCGATGTACCGGACTGTTTTGCCGGAAGTCTGGTTGCATTTGTTAAGAGCTTACCTTTCTTCGTCATCTTGAAGCTATATTCCTTCTCTTCTGTGAATATATTCATCTGACACAGATGCTCCGGAAAATGCACCAGCAGTTTGTCTGCAAGTTCATCTATAGCAACATTTTCCTGAAAAACCTGTTTTTCTGTGTACGCCGCAATCTGGCACAGTTCTTTTCCGCGTACCGTCGTCCACGTGACTTCCGCTTTCCGATATTGATATGTTTTATCCTGCCGGTTGCTCACAATGATCCGCGTCATCTGAGGAAGCAGCCGTTCGATCTGTTCTTTTACTTTCTCCATAATGAAGCCTCTTTTTCCATATATGGTTTTATTATATCTAACCCTGCTACATGTTTCAACTGAATTTTTGTGCTGGTTGGGGAGTTTTTCCAGTTTCTTGCCACTTTGCTCCTATCAGCTTACTTCCGCAGCACAAAAGACATAAGAAAACGCGCCGGCATAAGCCGACGCGTTTTGCGGGGGAGAAGAATTGGTTTAGAAACCAATCTATATTATTCAGCAGATATAGCTGCTGTCTTGATAATGAACTTTGTCACACCTGCTGTATTATCTGACTTTCCGCCAAAGCTGTCATACTCTGTTGCAGCTTCCATCGCCGCCTGTAATCTCTCAACAGAATCCTTCACATCACCGTTATATGCGTTTACCATCTTCTTGATTGCATCGTTGTTCAGAGATACAAGGCTTTCGTTCAGTGTTCCTGCTCCATCTGCAACCTGGGATGCACCATCTGCAAGCGTATCTACACCGTTTTTCAAGGTTCCGACACCATCTTTCAGGGAAACTGCGCCATCCTTCAGCTGTCCGGCGCCACTTGCCAGTGCGTTCGCACCATTTACAAGCTGGCTAATACCATCCTTCAACGCTGGGACAGAACCTGCCAAAGTAGATGTTCCCTGTGCCAGAGCGTTTGCACCACTTACCAGACTGTAACCGTTTGCCTGTGTTGCTTCAATTTGGGATGCAATCGTAACCTTTGCTGTCTCTGCGCCCTGTACGGCTGCCTGACCAGCCGCCTGAGAAGCCGCAGTTGATGCAGCCGATTTGCAAGCACCTACCACTGACTGTCCAATCGTTGCCTTGCCACTTTCTGCCAAAGATGCGGTCGTCTGCTGTGCCATCTGCTTAAATGCGCTCTGCACGCTTGCGGCAACACCTGCCTGAAGCTCTGCATTCTGAAGAGCGCCATTATATGCCTGATTGAACGCAGTCTGATAATCAATTCCATATGCCTGCATCAACGCCGGAGCATTCTGTGTCGCATATTCCATAGCCTTGGATGAAAGTGCCGCATTATAAAATGCTGTATATGCATCTGAATTGATATATGCCTGTGCAATCTGATCGGTAGCGCCGGTAATACTGCTTGCATAAGATTCAGATGCCTGACTGTAAATCTGATTATATGTATCCGTTCCTTCTGCAAACTGTGCTTCTACTGCGCTGGCTGCTGCTGTTCCTGCCTGCTTTGCAGCTGCTGCCTTTTCTTCGTCTGTCATCTTTGTATTGACTGCAGCATCCAATGTGTTGATTCCTGCAGCAATAGACTGTGCGCTCTGATCAATCACACCAATTCCATTTGTCAGATCTCCCGATTTGCCTGAGAGCGATTCCAGACCATCCTTCAGAGATCCTGCACCCGTTGTAAGATCGCCCATCTTATCTGCCAGAGTGGAAGCTCCATCGGAGAGCCGTCCGGCGCCAGTTGCCAGTTGTCCTGCTCCATCCGATACCTGTGTTGCTCCATCAGAAAGATCACCCGAACCAGTTGCTAACTGATTACCGGCACTGCTCAGAGCTTCTGTCAGATCATCCAGATCTGTCAGATCCAGATCGCCAGAGTAGTCCATCTCAGAACCATTTACAAGCATTGTCACTGTCATATCGAGCGAGAAGTCTGTCACATCTGCGCTTACTTCCACATAATCCGGAATCTCTGTATCAAGATCCTTAGCTGCGTCCTTCACGCCACTGTCAAGGCCGGGAACTGCGTAACCGACTACGATATTGCTCTCGCCTTGTGCAAGGTATTTACCATTAGTCACCTGAATGTTCGTGAAGTTATCGCCGAGCACCATGCCGGATACTGCGACGAATGGTACGGAGATATCCTCTTCCTTGCCATTTACTTCTTTGGTTACCTTCTCATTGCTTGTATAATCCAAACGAATCTTTACCTTACCACTCTTACCAGCGAGTTCCTCTGGTGAGATCTCATTTCCATCCAGATAATACGTTGCCTTTACAGAGACCGGAAGCTGCTTATCGGTTGTACCCTGGTAGCTGATCTCATTTCCGGCAGCATCCCACGTAATCTTGTTTCCGTTCTGTGTAAATGTCTCGTCGCCCTTGACATTTACGATATCCTTCAGATCGGTTGTGTCTTCAATCTTATCACTCTTGTCGCGGTTCTTCAAAGTCTCGTTGACCAGGATGTTGTCCACGTCACCGTTTGCCTTGGCGAATACATAGACGGTCTCATCCTTATCAACATCTTTCTCTTTGAGGTTTACGTTATCTGCAAGCTGATCTGCCAGATCATCAGTGTTCATGATCGTTGTTGCGTCTGTATCGCTTGCCTTGTCATCGCCTGCCAGATACTCCTTGTCATACTTTGTCACATCTGTGCCAGTACCTGTGATACCTGCTGCGCAGGATGCAACTGCAAGTGCAACCGCGCCGGTCGAACCTGCAATATACTTTGTCGTTTTCTTCCATTCTTTCTTATTTATATGCTTCATAATATAATCTCCTTCCTATATTCCATCCTTTTCCAATATGGTTGATCAAGTCCATTTCCAACTGTGCCTGATCTTTTCAAAATATCTTACTGCTCCGCCTGCTTTTCCTTATTGATAAATCCAGCACTTGTATGAATGATCACCTTATCGAAGATCATGAACATGGTTGGAAGCAAGAGAATAACAACTACCATACTGATCAATGCACCACGCGCCATCAGTGTACACAGGGAGCTGATCATATCAATGTTTGAATACATACCAACACCGAAGGTTGCGGCGAAGAAGCTCAATGCACTGACAACGATAGACTGTACAGAGCCCTTCATTCCTTCAATGACTGCTTCCTTCTTTGCAAGTCCGTTATGTCTTGCACGCTTATATTTGTTCGTCATCAAAATTGCATAATCAACAGTTGCACCAAGCTGGATCGTACCGATTACGATGGAGGCGATAAATGGAATCGCTGTCTTCGTGTAGGTTGGAATACCCATGTTGATAAAAATTGCAAACTCGATAACCGCAACCAGAATAACCGGAAGCGTAATGGACTTGAATACAAATGCAATAATTACGAAGATAACACCGATGGATACGGCACTTACCATCTTGAAATCCTCATCTGTGATCTCAATCAGATCCTTCGTACATGGTGCTTCACCGATTAACATACCGTTTTCATCACAATCCTTGACCATCTGCTTCAAGGTATCACACTGCTCATTTACTTCATCCGAAGCCACCTTGTATTCCGACATAATCAAAAGCATCTTATATTTGCCGCTCTCAAACACTTCACGGATCTGATCCGGAAGCATATCCTTCGGAATTGTAGAGCCGACGATACTGTCAAGACCAAGTACCGCCTTAACACCGTCTACCTTCTCCATTTCCTTTGTCATCTTTACAACATCCTTTGTCGGTGTGTTCGCATCCAGAAGCACCATGTGGGTTGCACCCATGTGATACTGTTCTTCCAGTTTGTTGTTCGCTGTGATACTCTCCAGACTCTCCGGAAGTGTACCTGCCAAATCATAATAGACGGTATTGTGTGTGTAACCATAAACAGCCGGTCCGATCAGCACGAAGAACAGAATCAGGAATATGTAAAAATGCTGTGTTACCCATTTTGAAATACCGGACAAGTCCGGAAGGATAACCTTGTGTTTTGTCTTCTCGATTGCATTGTCAAATATCAAAATCATAGATGGAAGAACCGTTACACAACAGATTACGCCGAACACAACACCCTTTGCCATAACGACACCCAAGTCCATGCCAAGTGTGAAGCTCATGAAGCACAGAGCGATGAAGCCTGCCACGGTTGTGATGGAACTGCCGACAACCGAAGATATCGTGTTTGAGATTGCATGTGCCATCGCACGTCCCTTCTCGCCCGGATATACCTGCTGCTTCTCTTCGTAGCTGTGCCACAGGAAGATGGAATAGTCCATTGTGACACCGAGCTGCAGTACCGCCGCCAGTGCCTGTGTGACATAGGAGATTTCTCCTTTGAACACATTCGTACCTAAGTTGTATACGATCGCCATACCGATACTGAGCAGGAAGAATACCGGGATAATCGCCGAGTCCATTGCAAGTGCAAGAACGATTGTTGAAAGGATGACCGCGATCAGTACATAGATTGGTGTCTCCTTGTTCGACAGATTCTTCGTATCTGTTACGACTGCAGACATACCGGAGAGGTAACACTGCTTATTCATAACCTTACGTAAGTTCTCGATGGCATCCATCGTCTCATCGGCTGAAATGGAATTCGGATACAGAACAAACAGGATCGTAGAATCCGCATCCTTGTTGATGAACACATCCTTGATGCTGTCCGGAAGCATCTCCACCGGTACTGACAGATCAAGGAAGGAATCATACCATAATACATCCTTTACTCCGTCTACCTTGCACATTTCCTTCCGCATCTTGGAGATGTCTTTGTCGGACATTCCCTCGACGACGCACATGGAAAATGCACCGGTTCCAAATTCGTCCACCATAATCTCCTGGCCTTTCATTGTGTCAATCTCATCCGGGAGATAGTTCAAAATGTCGTAGTTTACACGGGTATGAAAATATCCGAAGGCTGACGGAATCAGTAAGAGAATACTGATTATCAAAATCAGACTTCTGTGTTTTACTACCCACTTTCCAAATCGAATCACGATTCATCCACCTTTCTTTCTTTTCTTTCTTGATTCTTTTTTGTTGCAACCCTATAATAAAAAAGAGATTGAATATATGGAACATTCAATCTCTCTTTAATGTATTATGCATCTATACAGACCTATTCTTTTGTATAATTATATCGACACCCGTGTGTTTGTGTATGGTTATTTTATATCTTTTATCTCAAATTCCCTCTTGACAAAAACACATCTTATCTTAAACAAGTTCATTCAATACATCCATCATAGAAGATTTCGTCAGATATTTATAAATCTCCGACAAATCCTTCGGTGCAATCATATAATCCCGTTTGATCCACGCAATCGCCACATAACACATGGAGTTTGCGTAGTATTCGGCAATGATCTGACGGTCAAGCCATGGGTATTTGTGATTCTTACCCTGTTTCTTCTGGTCAATAATGTCTAACAAAAGTTTTGAAACCTCGCTTCGCGCAATGCTTTCAAACGAATTCTGCCCCTCTATGCGGACAGCACGCTCGTAAAAATGCCGGTCATTCTGGATATTCGAGAACAACAATGTCAGTCCTTCCTGTATCATATCATTCATCAAAAGCGGCTTGATCGGTGCAAGCAGATCATGCCGGACAATATACTCCAAAAGCGCGTATTTGTCCGAAAAATGATTATAGAATGTCGGCCGGATCACCCCCGCCTTATCGGTGATGTCCTTGATCGTGATCTTCTCCATCGGCTGTTTGCAGAGCAGCTCCTTAAAGCTTCTTGCAAGCAGTTCGTCCGTTGTTTCTCTTTTCCCTTTTGGCTGCATACTTATCCTTCCTTCTCTGTTTCCTATTCTGTGAGCTACCCACAACTATTTATTCTCCACGTCCTCTACATAAGTGGTGCCACCAACCGCAGCAGGCTCTGTCCGAACATCTTTGTTTTACTGGTCTTCCGGATCTCCTCCAACGTCACCTCGTCACACTTCGCAAGTGTCAGCATATAGTCTTCCTTAATTTCATAGATGACACTGCTGTTGAACATCCAGACGCCACATTCAAAATGCAGATACAGACTCCGATAGTCAAAATTAATCGTTCCGACCGTCGCGACCTTATCATCCACGACTACCGTCTTCGCATGAATAAAGCCCGGCGTATACTGATAGATCTTCACGCCCGCTTCAATCAGCTGATAATAATACGACTGGGTTACCAGATACACAAGTTTCTTATCCGGGATTCCCGGTGTGATGATCCGCACATCGATCCCGCTTTTTGCCGCAAGTGTCAGCGCGGTTACCATCTCATTGTCGATAATCAGATACGGCGTTGTAATATACACATAATGCTTTGCCTTGTTGATCATGTTCAGGTAGATATTCTCACCGACGATTTCATTGTCCACAGGCGTATCTCCATATGGCTGTATGTAGCCATCCGAGAAAAATGCAATCTCCTGATGTTTCTCCGGCGAATACGAAGAATAGTCATCCTTCTCTCCGGTTAACATCAGCCATGTCTGCAGGAACATCAGCGTAAGATTCCATACTGCTTCGCCCTTCAGCATGATACCAGTATCCTTCCAATGACCGAACCGTGATTTCTTGTTGATATATTCGTCCGCAAGATTGATTCCTCCTGTAAATCCCACATATCCGTCAATGACCGTAATCTTCCGGTGGTCACGGTTGTTCTGCCGCAGGTTAAAGAACGGTCCGATCGGATTAAATGCCGCAACCTTGATTCCCTTCTCCTTCATATCCTTGATGAATCGGGACGGAATCCACATAGAGCAGCCAAAATCATCATAAATCAGCCGGACATCCACGCCTTCCTTCGCCTTTCGCTCCATGATTTCTAAGATTGTATCCCACATCTCGCCCTGCTTGATAATAAAATACTCCATGAATATGAAATGCTTTGCATTATTTAATTCTTCCACCAGCTTTGCGAAATTATCCTCACCGAGCGGGAAATACTTCACCACTGTATTCTTGTAGACCGGATAGCCTGCCGTCCTCGAGATATATGTTGACTGCACACTCGCACTCTGACTGAGCTTCCGGATCTCCCGCTGCCGGCTCTTATCGCTTGGCATATACTGAAATGTATCAAGATGATTCTTCTGCGCATCCCGGATAAACTTCATACGAGTCCGGTTGCCTGCGATTGCGATATATAGCACGCCACCCAAGATTGGCGTAACTGCCATAAGCAGAATCCACGTCAGCTTATACGCAGGATTCTCCTGTTTATTGACGATATACAGAACGACCGATGCCGAAAGCAGCAACGCAAGCGTCTTCCAGTAGATCATATAGCTCTTGGCAATTCCATACAGGAATACCCAGAAAAAGATCTGCAGAATCAGCGTAAATACAACAATGGCAATCTTCGTAATATAAACAGACTTCGCTTTATTCTGATGTCCATATCGCAACTTCTCATGTTCCTTATCATCATGATGCTTCTCTTTCACATCCATCGGTTCCTGCAATCTTCCCAGTCCTTTCTTATCTCTTCCTGTAAACTGTATCTATCAGGCTCTTACATCCATTATTCCCTGCTCCAGCGTCCCGACGCCCCACAAGGCAGAATCAATCCACTTTCCTTTACCGGAAGTCCAATCTCCTGCGACTCCACGCATCCGCCAAACTTCGCACAGACCTCTGTAGAGATCATATACGTAAGCACCGCCGGTGCCAGACCGGTTGTATACGAATTCACAAGGAAAAATAATGGATCATCCGACAAAAGCTGACTCGCCAATGCAATAAATGGATGAATTTTCTCCTCTAATTTCCAGATTTCTCCCTTCGGCCCACGTCCATACGATGGCGGATCCATAATGATTCCATCATAATGATTGCCACGGCGGATCTCACGTTCCACGAATTTTACGCAGTCATCCACAAGCCAGCGGATCGGTGCATCACCAAGGCCGGAGGATACCGCATTTTCCTTGCCCCAGGTTATCATCCCCTTCGATGCATCCACATGTGTAACCTTCGCACCGGCCTTCGCCGCCGCAAGCGTCGCACCTCCGGTATATCCAAAGAGATTCAGCACTTTAATCTCCCTGCCGGCATGTCGGATCTTCTCTGAGAACCAGTCCCAGTTTGTTGCCTGTTCCGGGAAAAGTCCGGTATGCTTAAAGGTAAATGGTTTCAGATGAAATGTCAGATCCTTATAATGGATGCTCCATTGTTCCGGCAGATCAAAGAATTCCCACTCACCGCCACCTTTGTTGCTTCTATGATAATGTCCATTCAACCTTTTCCACGCCGGATTCTTACGCGGTGTATCCCACAATACCTGCGGATCCGGACGCAGCAGCACGTATTTTCCCCATCGTTCTAGTTTCTCCCCCTTGGAGCAATCTATAATTTCATAGTCTTTCCACTGATCGGCTACCCACATATACTTTTTATCCCTTTCGTCTATTTTTTTATACAGATACTAGCATTTTTTTATACTTGCAATACTAACACACTCTTTATAGATTATGCAAGAAATAAAAGATTCATCCACATCAAGATGTATTCAAAAAAAATACAGTTTGCATGATTTGTAGTTCATGCAAACTGTATACTCTTACCAGTCACGTTTCTCAATTGGTATATATTCCTTATGATGTCCAACGAATTTGTAAGCTGGACGGATAATCTTGCCCTTGTTCACAAGCTCCTCAATCCGGTGTGCAGACCAGCCGGAGATACGGGAAATCGCAAAAATCGGTGTGAATATCTCGATTGGCAGTTTCAACATCGTATAGACGAATCCACTGTAGAAATCGACATTCGCACAGACGGTCTTGAATGTCCGGCGATGCTCACTGATCAGATCCGCTGCAATACGCTCCACTCTGTCATACAGCGCGAACTCATCCTGCAAGCCCTTCTCCTCAGAAAGCTTCTTCGCATATTTCTTCAAGATTACCGCTCTTGGGTCAGACTCGCTATAAACCGCATGTCCCATACCATAGATCAAACCGGAATGATCGAATCCCTTCTTGTCAAGGAGCCCCTGCAGATACTCAGAAATCTCATCCTCGTTCTCCCAATCCTTCACATGCATCTTCATATCATCAAACATCTGTTGAACCTTGATATTCGCGCCACCATGCTTCGGTCCCTTCAGAGAACCAAGGGAAGCCGCGACGGTCGAATACGTATCGGTTCCTGTCGATGTTAGTACGTGTGTCGTAAATGTCGAGTTGTTACCACCACCATGCTCCGCATGGATAACCAGACAGACATCTAAAACCTTTGCTTCTAACGCCGTGTATTTGCCATCGGTACGAAGCAGACGCAGGATATTCTCTGCGGTCGAAAGCTCCTTCTTCGGTCTGTGGATAACTAAGCTCTTATCGAGGTAATAATGTCTATAAGCCTGATAACCGTACGCCGCCATAACCGGGAACTGGGCAATCAGCTGCAAGCACTGCATCAGCACATTTTTGATATCCAGATTGTTCGGATCCGGATCATAAGTATATAAAGTCAAAACACATTTCTGCAGGACATTCATCATATCACGGCTCGGTGCCTTCATGATAACGTCACGGTTAAAGCTCTCCGGAAGCTGGCGAAGCTCCCCAAGCACTTCCTTGAAGCAATCGAGCTGTTCCTGACTTGGCAGATCACCGAACAAAAGCAGATATGTCGTCTCTTCAAATCCATATTGACTGTTTCGGAAACCCTGTACAAGCTGTTGTACCTCATACCCCTGAAAATAAAGCTCTCCTGGAATTGGCACACGGTGTCCATCCACTACGCTAAATCCCATAACGTCGGACACCTCTGTAAGTCCGGTCAGTACGCCTCGTCCGTTGGAGTCTCGAAGTCCCCGCTTTACGTTGTACTCTTCGTAGAGATTTAAGTCAATCTTTCCCGAATCGTTACAAAAACGTACATATTCATCTAGTATCTGGTCAAACTTCAAATCTGACATGCCATCAACTCCTATCTTATTCGATCTTTTTGCTCGTAGAATAGCTGTAATCTGTTATCTTTCCCGTTTCCGGATCAGCATAAGCACTTATACTGATATAATCCGTATCTTCATACTTGTATATATAATATGAAATAAACGATGAATACTCATCCTTCGAGAAGTCATCTTCGCCCAGATCTCCATAAACAGATTCAATCTTACTTCCATCATCGGTCATGGAAATCCCTCCCGGAAATACGGCATTTCCTGTATAATAATTCTTATCTATATCAATTTTTGATATGTATGCGTGTTCAGGCAAAATAGCATTACCGGTATAATTCTCCAACGTGATTCCAATCTTTTCCCCATTCTTCTCCATGTAAGTACTCTCACTGCTTTTCCCACTGATATAAGCCGATACAGCAGTATCCAGCGCCCAACCATCTGCGGCAAACTCAGAGAACGTAACCGGAAGCACATAATTCTTGTCACCGATTGTAATAATTCCATCAAACCGGTCTGTACTCGGTCCTTCCGGAGCAACATACTTATCATTGATTGCCGGAGCATCCATACTAATATCACTCACATTCGCTCCGATATCCGGCAGTTTTGAATTCACAAGGCTGATGGAATACAGGTTCTTTTCGTCCGATACCTCTAAATCCATGCCATCTTTGATTTCATCTCCGGCATAATCAATCGCAACATACTGGCTGTCATCAATAGAATGCGTTCCTTCATAACGGCTCTCCGGTGCACCAAAAACAGCCTTAATATCGTTCTCTGTCGAAGTAAACAGTTGGATTCCATTTGAAAGCTCGATTGAAAAATCATCCTTATGGTCGTCTGTTCTTGCATTAAATGAAAATCCGACAACAAAACAACTGTTTATGTCTGCCTCATTCATTCCAGGGTTCGCCACAACTATTGTTAATTCTGCACGATCTGTATAACAATTCAGATAATCCCAATCGCCCGATGCCACTTTGACAACAGAGCTATCTGTCTGCCAGCCCTTTGATTTCCACTCCGAATATGGAAGCGGAAACTGGTAGATCGTACCATCAATATTCGCTGTATAATCTCTCCACGAATCAGAGAGCTCCGTTGGCCAGACATATTCGCCTGCACCACTTACATCTGCCTCTGTCGTTGCTTCCGTTGTATTCTCTGTCGTCGCATCTGTCGTGCTGGCGGCTTCTGTCATCTCGGCCGGCGGTTCTGTCGTCGTTGCATCGTTATCTTTTTTCTTTCCACCGCCTAAGATCAGAACCAGACCTACAATCAGCGCCACAACAGCTGCTGCAATCCCTGCGATCAATCCAATCTTCTTTTTATTATTTTCCGGTGCAGCATCGTTCTGTCCTGGTGTCAGATGCATCGACTGCATCGATGCAGACATCGAATTGTTTCCTGATGTTGTATACGGATTTGCCTGTGGCATTGCATTGCCCGCAGCAACCGGTCCACTTCCATATAAATCTGTGAGCAGCTGTCCGATATCCTGATAACGTTCCGGTGCTTTTACTGCCAGTCCCTTGCGAAGCACAGCCTCTGTCCGCTCTGATACGGAGATTCCCCTCTTCGAAGGATCTGTATAGGTATCCTCTTCCATACGTTCTACGCCATTCGGCGGAACCTCACCGGTAAGCATCTTATACATCGTCGCACACAAGCTGTAGATATCGGTCCAAGGTCCCTGCTTCCCCTTCGCATAATACTGCTCCGGTGGTGCATACCCATGTTTTAATATCACGGTATAAGTTTTATCAGTCTCCGCAGATTGTCCACGCACCGAGCCAAAATCAATCAGCTTGATCTTGCCCTCGTTATCTACCATGATGTTATCCGGGCTGATATCCCGGTGTACCAATCCATTTTTATGTACCTCATACAAAGACTCAAATACAGGTTTCATCAAAGTAAGCACAGTCGCCTCATCTAACGTGCCTCCCATGCCCTTCAGATAATGCTTGAGATCCACGCCATTGATATACTCCATAACAATATATCCGGTGCCATTCTCATAGAAAAAATCTTTAACGGATACAATACCCTGCAGCTGATAAAATTTTGAGAGATTTCTCGCCTCTTCCACATAACGCTTCAAACCTTTGTCATAGATTTCCTGTTTGTTCTCATTCGTTGTAACTGTCGTTGTCGCCATTGTATCACGATGCGCGAAACTCTCCGGGAAATATTCCTTAATAGCAATATAGGTCTGAAGATTCAAATCCCAGCCAATATAAGTGATTCCAAAACCACCCATACCAATTACCCGGCCAATCATGTATTTGCCCTGTAACACTGTAAACGGACGTAAGCAGTTTGGTTTCTCTTCGTATCCACTCACGTCAAATCCGCAATACGGACATGTGTCTTCCCCTTGTCCAAGGGTCTGCATACAATTCGGACATTTGTCGTATCTATTCTGCATGACTTTCCTCTCATTCTCACCCATAAGCAACCGGTCCGCCCCTCTGTGCACACCGATTATTTTACATATACTTGTTAATTATAGCAAATTTCATAGGTCGCTACAAGTTTTTTGTCACAAATGCTTCACCCCGGTCAGATTTATGTGCTCAGATCTCAATCAGATATTTCTCGAATGCATTCACAACCTTGGTGTTCTTATATTCGGAGATCCTTTTAAAATCTCTTCCATAATTAATATGCACATGTCCGTGTGCAAACAACATCGGTTCATACTCATCCAAAATCTGATAGAACGCCTGAAATCCTGTATGCGGCAGATCGGTACTATCATTTAACTCAAACGCCGGAGAATGTGTGATCAGAATATCCAGTCCTCCCGCCTTCTTAATCTTCTTCCGCAGCTTACGCACACGTTTCTTCATCTCGTTCTCGGTAAACTGATAAGTTCCGAAATTATAGCACATGCTTCCTCCAAGCCCCGCAATCCGGACACCATTGTACACATATACATCATCGTCAATACAGATACACCCATCCGGCGGTGTCTCATCATAACAGGAATCATGGTTGCCATGCACATACAGAATCGGCACCTTCGCAAATGTCGCTATAAAAGACAGGAACTGTGGAGCCAGATCGCCACAGGAAATGATCAGATCTATCCCCTCTAATTTACTTTTCTCAAAATAATCCCAATAATACTTGGACTCTTCGTCTGCAAGTAACAAAATCTTCATTTATCCTAGCCCTCGTCCTTTACCTTTTTTTGTTTCACATCCGGATTTGTCTCATTCTTACTCTCATTCTGCCCGGCATCTGCTTTCGTGTCATTCTTACCATCGTTCTGCCCGGCATCCGGTTTTGTGTCATTCTTACCATCGTTCTGCCCGGCATCCGCTTTTGTGTCGTCCTTGACACCCTTCTGCTCAACGATGGATTTCGCCTCGTCCTTCATATCTTTGATGTCCGGAATCTCGCCCTCTACGTTATCGACCAGCCAGTTCATCAGCATGATTTCTTCCGGTGTCATGATTTCCTCATCTTCATTTTTTATCGTGTTGTCCTGTGCACGGAGCACACCATAAAACGGATGAAAGCTATTCTCGCGGATCAATTTACCGATGATTCCGACTAACTGTTTCGTTCCCTCCGGCACCTTGTTCGAACAGATAATATCAACGACTTCTGCGGAAAGCCCCCACCAGTAGTTGATTGCCTTTGTTTTCACAGCATCATCCTGCTTGATTGCGCCATTTACCACGCTCTCAATCAGTTTCGCATAAAACTCGCCCCACTGATATAGCGGGAATGCCAGGTTCACTGTTTCCTCCCCTTCCAGCTTATACAATCCATACCGGCGATTATGTGAATTCGGCTTGATCATAACCTGATCGGAGATGTATTCGATTCCATTCTCCTCGAATTCACGCAGTACATTTTCACGCGTATTTCCCTTCACGGTCGTCCATTCAAGATAGACCTTTGCATAAGGGTTCACCATGCGCGCGCCGAGTGCAAACGCATTGATATTCGCAGTCATACCGACAATCGGATAATCCGCCACATAACCAATCTTTCCACTTTTTGACATCGCACCTGCAATCATGCCGGCAAGGAACTTCACCTCGTAAAGTCTGGCATAATATGTGCTGATAACCTTATGCGATGTATTCAGTGAGCAGTTCATAATCGTGACTTCCGGGTGATTGACTGCAACCTTCACGCTCGCGCTGATGAGCTGTGGCGTCGTCGTGAAAATAATCGACACACCCATCGTGATCAGATCTTCCATCGCAGAGATTGCTTCCTCCTCAGATTCGATATTATGCACCTTCAGTGTCTTAATCGTATCCGGATAATGTTCATCCAAATATAATCGTCCAAGTTCGTGTCCATACAGCCACTCAGATTCCTGCGGATCCTTGTTGAACACGAACGCTACCATCACTTTCTTCGGGGTCGCGCTTCGGAAATAATCCATCAGTTTCTTGCGTCCAAGCTTCGTCGGCTCCATATGCAGTTCCACTTCCCTGCCTTTGGACTCGATCAGGAACTCATCCCACAGAAGCTTGATCTTCTCCTTCATCTCCGCTTCGGTCATCTTCTTCACGGCTTCATATCCGTAGATGTCAATAAAGATCAGCAAGGTATCACTGGTAGTAAGCGGTAGCTTATCTCCGCCAAGTGCCTTAAACGACACGCAGAACCGATGGTTTGCAGATCCGAAATCTATCTTCTGCTCATCTGTCCACTCCGCATCCGGATCCGGGCTGGTCAGCTCCAGCAAACGCCGGAAACATCCCTCCTGCGAAAACCAGATATAGTTGATCTCCGTCAGCTTGTAAAAATCCATGAATTCATAATAGATCTTCACCTGCAGATCATCTGTTTTCTTCGGAATCTTTCTGGTTACCTGTGCCGGGATCGTGACCGCATCAAAATATTTCATCACGGATACACGCTTATTTCCCTCTACAACATAGAATTTATTCATATATTCGTAAACCTTGATTGGATCACGAATTCCCTCTTCGATCTGGCTGTCACACAGTGCCGACCATTTGGCACCAAATTCTGTCTTATAATCAAGCAGCGGCATGAAGTTGTTCGCAAACGCGTATGTTCTGCCGACATTGCTTGTTCCCACGATACGGTCAAGTGGAATCTGTACGATGCCAAGTGGCATCTCGCCCACGATATCAACACCTTCTAATATTTCATCCAAAACCGGAAGGTATTCATTTTCTCCCTTGGATACTGCATTTTTAAATGCTTTCAATCCCAATTTCTGTGCTTTTTCGTATTCTACATATGACATAATCGATTCACCTCGTCTCTCATATTGCAACGTAATTGTTTTCGTCTCTTAAGTCTTTGTTTGCATACTTGGTTATTATTATATGCGGTTTCTGCATATTATACAAGAGATTTTCCCCTGACAGCGGGGAATTGTGGCTGATGTGACGCTTTCTGTGGGGGTGATGGTTCTGTTCCGGGACCGCTTCCGCTTAGTTGCTCCGAGTAGCGGTACTAAATTCGCGCACGCGCTCATTAAGTACCGACTGTCGCAAATGTCCCTGCACAGAATCCATCATCCCACACAGAAAGCTGTGCATGATCCGCGAAAAGCCCCGCTGTCCTCGCCACGCCCGAAGCCAATTGGGGCTTAGTGGCTAGTTTTACGTTTTTCCTCCAATTCACTTGCTTCTCAATAGCTTCCGGTTGGGGGGCTCCGGTTTTTCAACTTTTCCCAAAACTCGCTTGCTTCTCTTAATAGCAAAAACGCCCGGTTTGCAACCGGGCGTTTCCAAACCTAAATTAATAATTATAGCAATTCAACTCTTTCACTTCTTGTTTACCCGTGTCCGTATAGTTCAGCCCCAGAGCTACCTATGCATCATCACAGCTTACACCATTCATGATCTGGAGTATTAACAAAGCGGCTATATCCTGTGACAACAGTACCCTCTCTTGTAAATCCTTCTCCTGCCCCGACACAACCAGTCTTATAAAATCTTTGCTATACGCGACAGACAGATCCGCGGTTCCCATAAGATCGACAGAGGGATTCATGTTCAAAACATCAACCATACTTTTCTTAGCATTTTCCAGCTGTGCATCCGTATATTGAACTTCAATCCTGCGCTCCGAATTGATTCTTGCACTTTCGCACTCGCCATTTTCTTCCCACGATTTCAAATTATTCTGTTCATACAGTTTCAGATCCGAATCAGAAACACCATCTTTCTCTTTTTCATTGTATTATAGAATTTCTTCAATTTGCACCCCTCTTATAATCGCTCATTTAAACTTATTTCAATCCCATTCTATTGTTCTGATTCCATTCTAATTTAACACCAGCGATTCCATATCACTTACAAACCCGTCCATGTCTCCGGTACTATTTTCTGACCTGTAAGAAATTCCATAGCACGTATCATCTGACATTTTTATAATAATCGTACAGCCTGCTTCTATTCCCGTGATATCCGAGTCCTCATCTACGTTCTCTGCTTCCCAACTACAGATATTTCGATTATTCATGCTATTGATGATTGCGTCCTTCGTCGCGTCGTCCGCATCTCCCACAATATCGTCGGCAGACAGGTTTTCGATGTTTCCATTTGTAGTGAATACTTTACCAAGCTTCAAATCAATCACGGTTGTCTGGCATGTTTCTCCTTCTACATGTTCCACAATGACCGTCTCTACCTGATCCTGATATTCTGGCAGGAATTTGTTCGTCGTAATCTTCAGTGCAGCATAATCGGGAATTTCTGTTCTATCTTGTAACTCCTTATAATCATTAAGCAGAAATCTCGGATCTCCCTCGCCGATATTCTCGTAGGTCAATCCGTAATAGCTGACAAATGCGTCGAAATCAACGCCATCAAATTCCGATTCGTCGATGTTGAATTCCTCACATACATATTCCAGTGTTAGCTTCTCATCCTTCGCCTGCGCTTGTCCATGTTCTGTCGTAACATTATCCTGATCTTTCTGACTGCCTTCTGTTGTGATATTTCCCTGTTCCTTTTGATTATCCTGCTTATCTGACACGCACCCTGCAAGGGAAAACATCAGGGCTGCCACTATCACATAATAATATTTTCTTCTCATATCTTGCTCCTATCTGAAATCCCGCTTTATTCTAAATTCTAAGCATGCCCATACGTTCTACCATTCCTTGCACCCTTAGAATGACTGTTTCTAGTTTAATTTAAAATATCTTCGTAATATCCCGATACCGATTCATTACCCGGTAAATCTCTACACACTCGTCGCCAATCTTATACATCACTACATAATTCCCGCAAATCACATACTTATAATCCGTCCGGAAGCTGACTCTCTTGGCAAGATCCGCTCCCATATACGGAAACTGCTGTATATTCTCAATTCGAGCATATATCTCCTGAATGGTCTTTACTGCCATTTCTTCATTGTCTTCCACAATATACTCTTTAATGTTCTTCAAGTCCTCTGCCACAATAGGGTTAATCCGCAATTTCATCATAGGCTATACCCCGACAGATTTCTTTAGTTCATCCAAACTCATCCAGGCACTTTCATCCCTAACAGCTTCTTCTGCTTCCTGCAGTTTCATGAGTAGCTTCTTTTCGGCTTTTTCACGCTCGTAGTCCTCAATATCCATAACCACAAACTTACCTCTACCGTTTTTGGTCAAAAACACGGGTTCTCCAATCTGGCAATTTTTCAACACTTCATTATAATTTCTTAAATCTGATACCGGTAATATATTTGGCATAAAATCAACTTCCTTTCCCACTACAATATAGC
>OLIQ01000415.1_pt1 | contig 19521 bp, 22 predicted proteins | sample 1609631 | NCBI WGS metagenome assembly OLIQ01 (sample SAMEA4350114, study PRJEB24818) | metagenome | biome: human; feature: gut; material: faeces | place: Denmark | collected 2013-09
TTTTAGAATACACGGTGAAGCATTAGAAGATTTTAGAAAAATTACGGGTATGACTTAAAGTTGGCACTGTTTGGCATTGTTTGGCACTGTTAATAGTGCTAAAATGGTATTGTGAGATGAGGGCGGAAGAGAGTGTGCAGCTACTATGCTAAGCACTCCACCGCCAACAACTTGCCTTTTTTCATTCTTCTTTCTATATGTGTTCATACAAATACACGCTCAGTAACAATGAGACGCCCGTCAGAGCGTTATCTGACCCACATACGAGTTGCATTTTTGTACCTCCTTAGTTATTTGCATGAGAGCCGTCCAATAGGGCGGCTTTTGTGTTGTTACGAAAAGAGATGAGTTTATGCTTAAATCTTGTCAATACTGTGGCAGAATACATAAACAAGGGGAGGAATGTAAGTTAAAGCCAAAACCAAAACGAAAATACTATAAGAAAAAACTTACAGAAGAGAATAAAGAGATACAAAGATTCAGGTGGTCTAAGCAATGGCAACATAAGCGTGAATATATAAAAAAGCGTGATAATTATATGTGTGTTGCGTGTTTATTAGGGCTTAGGAATACTGCTAAGAGATTGAATACTGTTGGGCTGTCTGTACATCATATCATACCGATTGTTGTTGATTTTGATAAGCGACTTGATGATGATAATTTAATTACCTTATGCTCGCTACATCATCGTATGGCTGATAATGGGGAAATAGAAGCAGATGTCCTTATTAAAGCAATTACTTAGAACTCCCCCCCAAGGTGTTTGACCTTAAATCTCATATAACGGAACACCTAACGCGGAGCCAACAACACACAAACAATTCCCAAAATGAAATTTTGAAAGGAGGCGGTCTGATGGCAAGACCTGCAAAGTCGATAAAAACACAAAGCAGACACAATACAAAAGCTGAAACAAAAGAGCGTGAAGAAGCCGAAAACCGCCTCAAAGGTAATTCAAATATTGAAATTCCTGCGTATCTTACAGAAAATCAGAAAGTCATTTTTGAGTATATAAAGGGTGTCCTCGATAGTGATGGGGCAGATATTCTCGGCCAGCTTGATGTATATATTCTGTCTCAAACAGCTATTACAATAGACAGACTTCGCACTATTGATGAGCAAATAAACTCAATTCCTACATTGATGACAGATAAAGACATCATTTCAGCAAGAAAAGCTTATACACAAGAATTTTTTCGATGTTGCAACGAGCTGAGCCTATCTCCTCAAGCAAGAGCAAAAATAGGAAGCCTTAACCTTAGTAAGAAAAAGGAACAGACGGACCCACTCTTGCAGATTTTGAAAAGAGCTGATAGCTCGTGAAAATTCGGGAACATCAAAGCTATAAATACGCCAGTGAGGTTTGCAAGGGCGAAATTATTGCTCCTAAATATGTAATAATTCAGTGCAAAGAATTTTTGAAAATTGCTGACGGAAAATCGGAAAAATACTGCATCAACGAAGATACAGTAGATTTAATTGATAATATTTTGAAATTGCTTGTAATGGCAAGAGGTTTGAAAGCACAACAAACAATCTATGAAGCCTTTGCAGGATTTCAATTCTTTCTGATAATCGCCGTACTTTGCACTGTTTATAAAGACAATAAAAATCATAGACGATATGAAACAGCTATATTGGAGATATGCCGAAAGAATGGCAAAACCTTCCTTGTAGCTGTTATTTTTATAATTCTGTTTTTTATAGAGCCGAAATTTTCAAAGTTTTATAGTGTTGCTCCTGACGGTTCACTTTCGAGAGAAGTGCAGACAGCTATCAGAGAGATTATTCAGAGCAGTTCTGCACTTGACGGAAAGTTCAAGATTCGCAGAGATGATATACTTTGTCTGCTTAATCAAAATGATTACTTTCCGCTAAATTTCTCTGCATCAAGGCTTGACGGTAAATTGCCGAATGCGTTTGTTGCTGATGAAGTCGGAGCGTTGACAAGTAATTATCCTCTTGAGGCTATGCGTTCAGGTCAGCTTATGATACTCAATAAGCTTGGCTGTATCATCAGCACAAAGTATCCAACGATAAACAATCCATTTGAAGATGAAGTTGCTTATGCAAAAAAGGTTCTTGATGGAATTATTCAAGATGATAGTGTTTTCTCATTGTTATATGAACCTGATGAGCCTAAGAACTGGATGTCAGATGATAAGGTGATAAAGCAAGGCAATCCGCTTGCTATGGTTGTTCCTGAGGTTATGGAAGACCTTGTAAAAAAGAGGGCTGTCGCAATAGAAAGCCCGCTGAAAAGAGAAAATTTCTTAACTAAGCACTGCAATATAATCTATCAGGGCATAGGAACAGAAACATATATCCCTGTCGATGAGGTGCAAAAATGTAAGGTTGACAAAATAGACTGGCAAGGTCGGCGTGTGTATTTGGGTGTTGACCTTGCGGAAACAACAGATAACTGTGCTGTGGCTGTGGTTTCGCTTGACAATTACGGCAATATTCTTGCTGATGTGCTTGCTTTTATCCCAGAGGGCAGGATTGATATTAAAAATCGCAGTGAAAAGATTGATTACAGAGCATTTATTGAGGCTGGAAAGTGCATAGCTTGCGGAGATAATGTTGTTGACTATGCAGTTATTGAGCAATTTGTTTTGGACATTGAAGATACATATGGCGTTGAGGTTTGCGGAATTGCATTCGATAGATACAACGCTATGTCATCTGCTCAAAAATGGGAACAAAAATATACCAATCTTACTGTAGAGGTTAAGCAACATTCGAGCGTACTGCATCCAGCAACAAAGCTTTTGCGTGAAAAGATAATTGATGGTCAGTTTCAATATGAAGAGAATAAATTGCTTGAAATAAATTTTCAAAATGCCAAATGTGTAGAAGACACAAATAAAAATAAGTATGTAAACAAAAAGAAATCAAATGGCAAAGTTGATATGGTTGTGGCTTTGATAAATGCAGTATATTTGCTGAATGAATTTGAAATTTTAAGCGACAGTGCTTGGTCAGTACAAATTTAAAGGTGGTGAAAAAGTGGGAGTATTTCAAAGAATAAGAGAAAAGCGAATGCTTGACAGCAATTCTCTTGCAACTACATTAACAGCAATGCTCGGAGCTGAAAAGATAACAGAAACGGAAGCAATGAATATTCCGTCCTTAGCTGCCTGCGTTGAGTTTATTTCAAGCAAAGTTGCAGAATTGCCAATCAAGTTATATTGCGAATGTGGTGATGAAACACAAGAACTTACTGACGATAAGCGAGTAAGCCTGCTTAATGATTCCACAGGAGATTTACTTGATTGTTATCAGCTTAAAAAAGCAGTTGTAAGAGATTATCTGCTTTTCGGAAACGGTTATATTTATCCCGAGAAGCGTAGAAATCAATTTGTATCTTTAAGATATGTTAAGCAAAATAATGTAAATTGCGTGAAAAATTCGGACCCGATTTTTAAAAAAGCTGATTTTATGATATATGATAGAAAGTTTCGTGATGATGAGCTTATTCGTGTTTTAAGAAGCTCGACAGATGGAGTTACTGGAACGGGCGTTATTGATGAGGCTAACGAATTGCTCACCGTAATTTATAAAACAATGATTTTTGAAAAAAATCTTGTTGTAAATGGTGGCAACAAAAAAGGCTTTTTGAAATCTGCACGAAAACTAAGTGATGAATCAATGGAAAGCCTGAGAAACGCTTGGAATAAGCTATATAGTAACAATGGAAATAATATGATGCTTCTGAATGACGGCATAGATTTTAAAGAATCCTCGAATACAAGCGTTGAAATGCAGTTGAATGAAAACAAGAAAGCAAACAACGATTATGTATGCGAGATTTTTAATCTATCACCCTCTGTCATAGCTGGAACAGCAAACGATGAATCTTATACCACTGCGATTAAAACGGCTGTAATGCCTGTTATAAGGGCTTTTGAAACAGCTTTGAATCAGGGCTTGCTTTTAGAAAGCGAAAGGCACAGACACTATTTTGCTTTTGATACAACAGAACTTCTCAAGGGAGATATACTTAAACGCTATCAGGCATATCAAATAGGTTTAGCAAATAATTTCTTACAGGCTGATGAGGTTCGATATAAAGAAGACCTAAAACCACTTGGCTTTAATTTCATACGCTTGGGCTTGCAAGATGTTCTTCTCGACCCGAAAACAAACACAATCTATACTCCGAACACAAATCAAACAACAATGTTTGGTCAGAATGTAAATCAACAGGTTGCTGATAGTATGATTGAAGAAACAGAGCAACGCTGGGACGGTCAACGTCGAGAAAGCAATGGACAGTTCGGTAAAGGAAAAAGACGAAGATTAGTTCGTTCAGGAGCAAAGCGAAAAAACTCTGAAAAATCTTCTAAAAGACTTGAAAAGTCGGATAAAAATGATATAATAAAAGAAAAGAAAATCACTAATGCAGTCGGACACCCTGTGAAAATTGTAAAAAGAAACGAAATTCACGGAGAATCTAACGGCATAACGCAAAAGGAAAATAGCAGAGGTGGAATAGAGCGCAATTATTATGATGGAAACGGAAATCAGATTAAGCAGGTTTCCAATAACAACCACGGAAATCCGAAAAAACACCCTTATGGGAAAAATGGTGAACACACTCACGATTATATTTACGATGAAAATGGAAATCTCATAGGCAGACCAATGCGTGAATTAACTGATGAAGAGCGAAAGGAGAATGAAGATATACTATGAAATTATCAGATTTGAAAAACAAAATAGCTTCTCTTTCGGGATTTATCGGTTTTGATTATAACGATACCCCTTGTGGAATTGACCCGATAAATCAAAGCCATTTTGAAATGTGGTGCGGCAATGATTATATTACTGCCAAAAGTATTGACGAAGTAATGACTACAAAAATTTTCAACGGAAATTCTCTTACAGATATATTTGATAAAATCACAAACTTTGATTTTTAACCGCTCCTTGAGGGCGGTTTTTCTATGCTATAATTTAAGAAAGGATTTAAAAATGAAAATTAAACATAAAAAGATACTGGTATGTGGGCTATCATTAGCTGTGTTTGTTGGTATGATTTGTGGTTGTACAGAGGCAGACAGAGCGAAAAGAAATGTTCAACAAGAAGCAGATAATTTTAATGTTGAGCGTAGACTTAGTGTTATTAATATGCGTTCTGATAAACCAATATTAGAATTGACAGGCTATTTCTCATTATCTAACAATAGTAATAATGAGCTTGAGGTTACTATTGAAGTTGAAAATGGGAAATACAAGGTTGATTATATATACTTGAATGATTGGACAATGTATACCGTTGAAGATATTTCAGGTGCACATGTTGATAAATATCATTATGAAATAAATTTCTTACCTGAACAAATTATTCCGTATACATTTAAATCAAAAGATTAAACAGAAAGCAGGTGAAACAATGGATTTTCGAGAATTTATCGAAGAGAGGTTTATTAAGATAAACTAAGCACTCTAAAAAAGAGTGCTTTTTCTATGCCCTGAGTATGGCTTAAAACTGCTTTATTTTATGCCCAAAAGTGAGGTGAGAGCATTGCAAATTGAAATCAGAAGCAGTAATGAAGCTGTAATAAGTGGCTATGTGAATGCTGTCGAGCGTGATAGCAGAATCATGCCGAAAGGTAAGGGTGCAACGGCGGTTCGTTCTTTTGTTGAAAGGGTTAAGGCAGGAACTTTTGACAGAGCAATTAAGCGAGGTACACCAATAGAACTTCGATTTAATCACAGTCGCAAGCTGGGAGATACAACAAGCAACCTTGAACTTTATGAGGACAATATCGGTCTTTATGCGAGAGCGGTTATAAACGATACTGAGGTTATCGAAAAGGCACAGCGGAACGAATTGCGGGGCTGGTCGTTCGGCTTTGTCGCAGAGGGTGAAAGCTGGGACAAAGAGGGCGAGATTGACAGGCGAACGCTTGAAGATATTGACTTGAAAGAGGTTTCAATCCTCGATAAAACACCCGCATATTTTGGCACTTCGGTCGAGGTTCGGGGCGAGGAATCAAATGTTTTTGAAACAAGAGGAATTGCTGAAGAAATTAAGACAGTTGACAGCCGAGAACCGCCTAAAATAAGTTTTGAAGTATATGAAAAAGAAATTGAAATTTTGAAAGAGAGGTAAATTTATTATGAAAGCACTAATCGAAAAGAAAAATGCTTTGCTTGATGAGGCAGACACTCTCATCAGCAAGGCAAAGACAGAGAACAGAGCGTTTGAGGAAACAGAACTTAACCGCTACAATGAAATTAAGTCTGAAATCACAAGGCTTAATGCAACAATTTCGGCAGCACAGGAAACAAGAGAATGCGAAATCAACGAGTACGACGGCAAGAAACAAAAAGAAACCACTGAAGAAGCGGAAATAAGAGCCTTTGAAAGCTATATACGCAATCCGAAAGCTCTTGAAACCCGTGCCGACACGAACCTTACATTCGGTGCGAATGGAGCTATTATCCCGACAACTATTGCAAATAAGATTATCGACAAGGTAAAGGAAATTTGCCCAATTTTTGAACTTGCAACAAAGTACACAATGGGTGGTACCCTTACAATTCCGTATATCGACACAGCTACAAGCGACAATAAAATGGCCTATGCGACTGAATTTACAGAGCTTGAAAGCACTTCGGCAAGTTTTAAGTCAATCTCATTGACAGGATTTCTTGCGGCTACTCTTTGTAAAATCTCAAAATCGCTTATCAATAACGCTAAATTTGATGTAGTTTCCTACACAATTCAGCATATGGCAGTCAATATTTCACAATGGATTGAAAATCAGCTCCTTAATGGTACAACAGGAAAAATTGAGGGCTTGAGCGGTGTTACCCAGTCTGTTACGGCTGCTTCTGCCACAGCTATTACCGCCGATGAACTTATCGATTTGCAAGAAAGCATACCAGATGTTTATCAAAATGGTGCAGTTTGGATTATGGCAAAGAGTACACGCACAAAAATCCGCAAATTAAAAGATGGTGACGGCAATTTTCTCTTGCAGCGTGACTTTACCGCTCCCGCAAGATACACACTTCTTGGTAAGCCTGTATATATTTCTGATAATATGCCGAATATGGCAGCAGGTAAGACAGCTATTTTTTACGGTGATATGAGTGGCCTTGCGGTAAAGATTACAGAGGGTTCACAGTTTAATGTATATACAGAAAAGTATGGTACTCAGCACGCAATCGGTATTGATTGCTGGCTTGAAATGGACGCAAAGGTTGAGAATGCTCAGAAGATTTCAAAGCTTGTTTGCAAAAGCTCATAAGGAATGATATAGCGTGAAGATAAGTGAAATCACTATTGACAGCGTAAAGGAATATTGTGGTATAAGCAGTAATGACAGTGATGTAATTCTGACAGCGTGTCTTGCTTCGGCAAAGGCATACGCTGTCGGTTTTACCGGCTGTGCTTTGGCAGAACTTGAAGAATATGAAGATGTATCGTTAGCTATTATGATGTTGGCTGACGATTATTTTTTGTTTAGATTCAGCGGTTCAGGCAATGATAAGCCGAATCCTGCTGTTGAGAATATTCTCCATATGCACTGTAAAAATTTTTTATAGGGTGGTGTCTTTATGCAAAATATTGTTTTTAAGGACCGTATAAAGCTTGAAAAAAGAAAAAACGGCTACGGAAGTCACCCAGAGCCACAGACTGTCGCTGAAAAAGATGTGTGGGCTTGCGTATGTTTGCCAAGTATGACAGCTAAGACAACTGCGTTAAGCGTTGGTATAAGCGTTGATTTAACTATACATATGTTTAGAAATGAATATATGGGTGAAAGCTATACGCACATATTTTATAACAATGAGCGTTATAAAATCGAGAGTGCAACAGCTTCAATAAATAATTTATATATTAAGCTGTCAGTATCAAGGGTATAAGGCTATGGGCTTTATAGATTTTCAAATACCAAATGTTAATGACTTTATGCGTGACCTCGAAAATTGTAGAGATGAGCTTAACGAAAATGTCAATAACGCATTATTAGAAGGTGCAAAAGTTATTGAATCAGAACAGAAAAGAATCATTTCTGCAAAATCTGCGAAACTTGCAAAGCTTATAACTCATAAATTCGGCGTAACTAAAAAAGGCAAGATGTATTACAAAATCGGCTATCTTGACGGTTCAAGGGTTGATGAATGGCTACACGGTGCAGTTCTTGAGTTTGGCAGACCTGGCGCAAGACACAGAAAAGAAATCAAGCGAAAGATTAAAACAAAATCAGGCATAAAAGAAATAACCGTCAAAAATGGTGCTATTCAGGAATATTCGCATATACGCAGAGGCTTTGAACTCAAAGAAGAAGTTACTGCGGAAAATGTAGAGAAAGCCTTTGACAATACATTAAATAAATTGGGGGATTGATATGATATACGAGATTATCGACAGCATAATTGAAAGTTTTGGTTATCCTTTTTATGTCGGTATGCCGAATTTTGGAGATGATGAACCAGAATTGTATATCGTATACACTCTTTGGGAAACTCCTGACTTTTATGGTGACGGCGAATATCTGGCAACTAAATATACGATAAGTCTGCATTTTTTCTGCGATATAATGCACTTTTCTGAATGCAGACGAGTTGAAAAGCAAATCAAAAAGAAATTACTTGAGAATGATTTTGGTTATATTGGTTCGCAAACTCCGTCTTACGGAGCAGATGAACCACAACAAAGACATATCATTTATGAATTTACTAAGATTTTAGAAAGCGAGGAATAATATTATGGCAAAGAAAACAGTAGGAACACTTGTTAATATCAATAATCTTACAATGTGGTCAAGAAATGAATCGGAGGAAACTGCTACATATGGTGAGGCAGTATCTTTTCAGAAAAGATTTATGACAGTATCTGATACACCAACAACAGTAAGCGACCAGCTTTTCGGTGATGGCGAAGTCGCAGCCGATTACAATGCAGTAACAGGCGGTACTCTTGAGCTTGGACTTACAGACCTTAGCAATACGGATAGAGTGCTTATCTATGGCGAAAGCGTAAAAGATGGCACAAATGTTATTACAACAGACACAAACAGCGGATATAATGTTGTTGCATATTCAGGCAAACAGCAGAACGGTCTGCTTACGCTTGTTAAGTATCTGCGTGTCAAGTTTGCACCGGGACAGGAACAGGCACAACAGGTCACAAATAGTGGCGTGAACTGGGCTACAAAGACCGTAAGCGGTACATATTCGGCAGACCCTGAAACAGGTATATTCCGCTATATTCGTGACAATGTAGACCCTACCAAAGATTCTGAAATTATTACAAAATGGTTTAGCGACGCCACATATTACGGAAAGGCTGGCGAATAAGAATGTTGAACGACTTGGAGCGTAAAAGCTATATGCTCCATATCGGCGGTGCGGAGTATCATATTAGATACTCCTTGAACAGCCGATTATGCTTGGAGCAAAGCTATAAATCACTTGAGGATATATTGCTTATAAAGGTTCAGGATTGGAGTATAGACGATGTTTTACAACTTGTAAGAGCAGGCTTTGTAGATATGTATTATAACAAGCGTGCGGTTTTAAGGCGAGATTGGGATAATATAAAAATCAAGCATAGAAAAAATTATCTAAGCATAGCAGAGCTTGGAAAAATCATCAGCCAAAAGGATTTAATTGCTATTAAAATTGAGCTTATGGAAGCAATTATCGGCAGTTTTCCTGAACCGATTTATGGCGAAACCGAGGATTTTAATAATGGGCGGAGCGATATTGATTATAAGCCACTCTGGGCTTGGTATGTTGCAATACTGCACCGCCCTGAATCCGAGTTTTACAGAAGCACTCTAAAAGAGATATACGAAAGAATTGACAGTTATTTAGTCGTTAAAGGTATGAAAGACAAGCCTGCGGAAGTATCGGAATTTATTGATTAACTGTAAAAAATTAACGAAAAACCTTTACAATTTGTGAAAAATATGGTATTGTTTTTATGAATACTAATACTAATAATCATAAAAATTGGAAAGGTAGTGTAGTAAAATGAGCGTGTTAGCAAAAGCTTCAATTTTGGTTTTAGGAGGAATTGCTTTAATAGTTGTTATTGGTATAATCGGTGGAATATTTGATAAGCGAAAAAAAGAAAGAGATTTAAAACGGACAATACAAAGTGCTATCGAAGACAGTGCTCCTGAATCAGAAAAAATGTCAACTCATATTAGTATGTTTACACAAATTGTTGGAGTTACTAAAAACAATGATGAGGGTGTAAATATTCAAAATATTTTACCAGAACTTGAAGTTGGTAGTAAGTTGACATTTATTCGTGAGCCTAAAAACATTTACGATACAAATGCGATAAAAGTTATTTGTGATTATCAACATATTGGTTATCTCAAATCCAGCTTAGCTGAAGAAATTGCCCCTATTATGGATTCTGGCAAAGAACTTAAAGGCTATATAAAACAGATAACTGGGGGAACTGATGGAAAGAATTATGGCTGTAATATTCACATATCTATATAACTCCTATCTAAAGCACTCTCGCTTGAGGGTGCTTTTTTCTTAAAAAATTGAAAAAGCCTCTTGACTTTATGCCACACATAAATTATAATAAAGGTGTGACAAAAAGAAAAGAGGTGAAATGAATGTCACCACGCACAGGAAGACCAAAAGTGGATAAGCCAAAAGATATTCGTTACAGTATTAGACTTGATGTTGAAACAGAGATGAAACTGCAAAAATACTGTAAAGAAAATAACATATCTAAAGGTGAAGCAATTCGTCGAGGTATATATCTGCTTTTTGAGCAAAAATAAATACACCCTGCTTATATCTTGGCGGACATACAGAGTGTATTTATAAACCGACAGATTACTCTATCTATAAATATTTTACTATAGATTTTGTTTTCTGTCAATCTAAACAGAAAGGAAATCTATTATGAAAAAACTAATGAAATTTGAAAACAGCGACATTCAGATGATTCAGATTAATGGCATATGGTACTTTGAACTTTACTCTATAGGAATGGCTTTAGGGCAATTTAGAATTGCAAAAGGTAAAAAATATCCTGCTAAAGATAGAATTGATAAAAATGCCAAAAATGCCGAAATTAAGCCAGTTGTACGCAATGCACAACCGTTCATCACAGAAGAACAGCTCTACGACCTTATGCTTGAAACCCGTACAGATAAGTGTAGAGTATTCCGTAAATGGCTGACAAATGAAGTGCTTCCAGCATTGAACCACGAAGGCACTTACACAATGAAGCACGAGCCAAAGCCAACTAAGCCTTATGAATACTTCGATAAGACTTATAACGGTGTGCCGGTGCTGACCTCTGCTGATATGGAATATCTTACAAAGATAAACCACTCAACAATAAACTGGAATTTAAGAACAAAGTTTATCAGTGGAAAGGATTTTTATTATATTTTTGGTAATGAACTTAAAAAGTATAAAAAAGAAAATCCAAAAGCCTCAAAAATGTCAAGTGCTTTATATCTTGTAACTCGTGAGGGCTTCATAAAGATTTGCAGAGCCTACGGCGTGCAGATTGAAACGCCTAAGTGCTTTGAGGTTAAAGAAGAGCCGAGAATATCTGCCGTTCGTCGTATATATGATACTTTCTGCAAATATTACGATATAAAGAGGTACCAGCTAACAGAAGATACAGCGAAAATACTTAAATGCGGTGAAAATGGTATCACTAATGAAAGCTGTATTTTGCGTAAAACTGATAGTGACGAATACAAAATATTCACAGACCCAACTATGCCATTGCTTGAAAGACAATTTATGATTACTGAAAATCTCGGTCGCATTATGGCAGGACAGCTAAGAGAAAACGCTAACCCTGACATAAACTATGACCAAGAAGCAAGGCTTTTTGGTATCGTGGTAATGGCAATGTCATTATTCTTCGATAAATAACAGTTAAAACTTAATATTCAAGCGTACATCAGAAATGGTGTGCGCTTTTATTTTGCAATTTTATAAGGAGAGTGAGCAATATGTCGCAAAGGTCTGTAGATGTTAAGATAGGTGCAGATACAAGCGGATTCCTGACAGGTATAAGTGATGTGGTCGCTAAGCTTAATGTACTCAATAAACAAATGCTTGAAAGTCAGGCGGCAACTAAAAAAATTAATCAGGAAATGCGTGAGTACGAAAAAGAGCAAGCTAAAACACAAAAAGAAATAAAAGAATCAGGCAGTGCTACCGATGAACAAAAAGAGAAATTAGCGAAACTTGAGCAAAAGCTTGATGATGCAAGGTCGAGAGCGGCAGAATTAAAAACAGAGCAATCAAAATTGAAGTCGGAAATCAAAAGTGCATCAAAAGAACTTGATGAACAAACCGAGGGTTTGAATAATGCTATTAAAGCAGAGGAAGAAGCAAAAAAGACAACAACCGAGGTACAGTCTGCGACTGAAAAACTAACCTCTGAAATTTCTGAACAAGAAAAAGAACTTAAAAATCTAAAGAAATCATATAGTGATATTGCTTTGGAGCAAGGTAAAGATTCAAAAGAAGCAAAAGAATTAGGTTCAAAAATTTCTGATTTGTCAGATGTTCTTGAGAAAAATAAAACTAAGTTAAATGATTCAACTTACAGTATTGATGATTTCACAGATAAGTCCGAAGAAGCAGAAAAAGCTATAACAGAGGTACAGTCTGCGACTGAAAAATCTTCTGACGGATTTACAGTTATGAAAGGTGCTATATCTAACCTTGTTTCAGATGCACTTAATGTTGCTGTTGATAAATTCAAGAAAATGGCTGTATCTTCAGAGCAAGCCTTGAATAGCTTACAAGTTAAGACCGGTATGTCGACCGAGGCAGTATCGGTCTTAAAAGACGAGATGTACGCTATTTACAAGGATAATTTTGGCGATAGCTTAACAGATGTTGCAGATAAGATTGCGTTAGTTGCTCAAAATATAGATGAAAGCGACCCAAGTAAGATTAAGAGTATTACAGAAAACGCAATCGGTCTTAGCGATGCCTTTGGTTCGGATTTTGAGGAAAATCTAAGAGGCGTAAACGGTCTTATGACTAATATGGGTCTGACAGCAGAAGAAGCATTCGACTATATAGCGAAAGGTTCGCAGAATGGTCTTGATAAGACGCATGAACTTACTGATAATCTCGCAGAATACAGTCAAATATGGTCACAGGCAGGTTTTTCGGCAGAAGAAATGTTTTCTATACTTCAAAACGGTCTTGATAGTGGAGCATATAAGCTTGATAATGTGAATGACCTCGTTAAAGAAATATCTATCTCAATTATCGACGGTAGAATCTCAGAAAATATAGGCAGTTTTTCGGAAAAAACGCAACAGCTCTTTGAATCGTTTGAAAACGGTGGAGCAACACAAAGAGAAGTATTTGATTCAATTATTGATGACCTGAGTAATACTACTAATCTCGCAGAACAGCTTGCAACAGCGTCAACAAACTGGTCCGCTCTCGGCGAAGATAACGCAATGTCAGTTATTACAGCATTGAATAATGTCAATGATACTTACAAAGATGTATCAGGTACAATGCAAGAAATCAACGATATACAATACAATGACGCTGGTAGTCAGATTGAGGCTCTTGGCAGGCAATTTGAAGTGGATATTTTACAGCCTATTGTTGAAAAAGCCACTCCTAAAATTAAAGAGTTTATTTCGTGGGTATCGAATAATCTTCCACTTGTCACTTCTGCACTTGCGTCACTAACAGCAGGGGTTGTTACATTTAAAGCTGCATCGGTGGCGGGTGATTTTTTAAAAACAATAATTCTTGGGTTTAAGAGTCTAAAGCCCGCTATTGAGAGTGCAACAGATGCAATGAAAATTCATAACGCAACAGTAAAAGCGAACTTTTATGTCGCACTTGCTTCTGCGATATTAAGTGCTATTGCGGCTATAACAACTTGGATAGTGACGGCAAATAACGCAACATCGGCAACTACAAGCAATACACAGTCAATAAAAGACTATACTCAAGCTATGCAAGAGGCTGTGTCCTCTGTCAAAAATAGCGAAGCACAAGCGACAAGTGAAATAGCTTTGATAAAATCTAAAGAAGAACGCTATGATGAATTGCGTAAGAAAGTAAATTTGACAGTTCAAGAAAAAAATGAACTTAATAATTTAGGTGCAGATTTAGCTAAAACAATCGGAACAACAACCGATAAGCTAAAAGATGAAAGCGGAGCTTGGAAAGATGCATCGAGTAGCATAGAAGAATATACAAAGCAGTTAAAAAGCAGACTAATATTGGAAAGTTCGGAAGAAGCGTTAAAAGAAGCATATAAGGTTACAGAATTTGATGTAACACAAGAAGATGTTGACGCAGCTTTTAAAGCATACGACGACTATGGAGAAAAACTTTGGGAGCAGATACAAAACTCAAGTAAATATCATGATTTCGCTCGTGAAGGTAAAAAATTCGATAAATCTGGGGCGTTAAACAATAAAGAATTGGTTGAAGTTGTTGGTGGAGACTGGAACAAACTAAGAAACTTAGAAAGTGTGTGGTCTAATCTATATTTTCAGCGTGACCAAGCATTAGGTGTAATTGATAAATATACTAAAATAGCAAACGATGAACGCCAAAAAATAAATGACGAAGGCGAAGCTCTTGAAGAATCTACTGAATCAATAAAAAACAAAACAGAAGCGGTTGAAGAGCTTACACAAACAATGTCTGAGATGTCTGCAAAAACAACTGCTGTAACAAACGCGGAAAAAGAATATAAAGAAACTGGCACACTTACAGCCTCGACATTGCAAGCAATTATTGACAAATATCCAAATTTGCAAAATGAAGTAGATAAATATATGCTTGGTCTTACTGACGCAAAATCGTTGATTAAATCAATGAAAAACACTTATCAAGATGATTTAACATCATATATAAGTGTTATCACTCAAAAAGCGGAAAAAAGTAATACTTTCTATAATGAACTGATAAATGCAAACGCAAGCTTTGTTAATGCGGCAAAAGAGCAGTACGGAATAGACCTTATGAATTTTAAGAATTTGCAAGAAGCTAAACAAGCAATGATAGCTGTTGAAAAATCTAAAATTGATAAAGGCTGGGGAAACAGTGCATCTTGGAGTGATAAATTTGATTTAGCTGGTAATCTATCGAAATTTAATGATGCTATGAATAAGTATGGTGACGCTAATACTTATCTTGCTAATCAAGCAGTAGAAAGATTTATAAATAATTCTCTATCGGCAACAACAAATTATTTGAATCTTTTTGATAAGACTACGGATAAAATCAAGAAAACCGCAAACGAAGGAAAAAAAGCAACAGATAAAGCCAGCAAAGCAGAAGACACGCTACTTAAAAAATATGAACTTGTTGAAGCTGCATATAATCGCTTGGTTGATAAACGAATTGAGCGTATACAAAAAGAGCAAGAAGCAAAAGAAAAAGCTAAAAATGCTGCAATAGCTGCTATTGATGCGGAAGTCGAAGCACGAAAACGATTGAATGAAGATAAAGAATCGCAAAACGAACTTGATACAATCAATGCAAGGTTAAAATACGAAAAGCTCGATGAATTGAGCAGAAGAGAACTTATGCGTAGAAAACAAGAATTGCTCAATGAGCAGGCGGAAATTAAATGGCAACGTATGATGTCAGATAAAAAGGACAAGCTTCAAAGTAGCTATGATAGCTATAAAAATAACAGTGATTCTATGATTGAAGCATTACAAAGAGCTGCCAACAGTGCTGCCGATTATTTCGATACTCTTAAAAATGGTTATAAGACAAACTCATATATCGTTAATAACAATTCTGATACACGCAATATACAAATTATTCAAAATGCTTTGAGCAATCAGCAGATGGTTGATAAATTGCTTAAAGCAATATACAGCAAGTAATGAGGTGATATTACGAAAAAGAGAATAAGATATAGAGCGAATAACGGCTTGATATTTGAATTTGGTAATAAAGCACCGTATTTTCTTGAAAATATAGATGCAACGAGCTTGCAGGGCTCATTTTCAGCGGATAATTTGCTTGGAACGGTAGGACAGATAACAACAAGCAAAACATATGGCAATCGAACAATCTCGTGTGAGTTAGCTGTGGTTTTTAATGAGCCAAATATGATTATGTTCAAGCCTGAAATATTGCAAAAAATTATAGCAGCATTTAGCCCTTTGATTGGTGGAAAACTTGAAATTATTTCAGATAGCGGAACATACGATATTGAATGTTATCCAAGCGAAATTCCGAAGTTTGATAATAGTAAGATACCTTATATATACAGATTTACGGTGGATTTTGTATGCGATTTTCCTTATTTCCGTAATATCAGAGAGCAAAAGGCTTCCCTTGTTGCTGATAAAGCAATATTTCTTAAATCTCAATCATATGTAAATACACCTTTGCATATTTACATACCTGATTGCTCTAAAGGTATGATTCTTACAAATAAAACAAGCGGAAAAAGTTTGAAACTTATTGCTTTTAGTGGAGGACCTGTAACAGTTGATACGGGAACTTATTCAGTTGCAAGTGCCGCAGATGGTTCTGATATTTCAAATCGTATTGATTTAACATCGAATATGGACGGTTTCGGCCTTGTTTTCGGTAAAAATGAACTTATTTCAAATGTAGCAATAGATATAAGCTATCATGATTATGTTATAGGAGTGATATAAATGGTGCTTAAAGCGTTTGCTCCTCCAACGGAGCTTAATAGCTTTCAATCAAGCTTGTTGTTTTCAACAGATAAGATTATAAGTCTTACATATACAAAAAAATTTGTTGGTACGGGAAATTTTACATTAATACTTCCGGTGAAGGAGCTTTTTATTGAAAAGCTGATTGAAAATGTATTGTTGAATGTCGATAACGATTGGTTTGTTGTTAATAACATTAAGCGAGATGAGAAACAAATAGAATTATCGGGTACAGACTTGAATGGCTGGCTTGATTTGAGAATAACCGTTTTTGGCAAAACGCAAGTTTCTGGTGCAGAGGGATACGATGTCGTCAAAGGTACTACAGGGGAATGTATCAATCATTATATGATGAATAACGCAATATCGCCAACTGATAAAAACAGAAAGTTGCCACGCTTAATTATAAAACAAACAGCACAAGGAAAGAAAGATGATAGCTATATGGCGAGATTACAGCTTTTATCTGAGGTGGTGGGGAATCTCTGTAAAAACGCTACTATTGGCTACGAAATATCTGCTGATGTCGAAAATAATCAATTTTTATTTAAGACGATTGTAGGAACAGACCGTTCAGTTGAGCAGAACAACAGACCATATGTAATTTTTTCGCCGACATATGGCAATTTGTTGTCAGCTACATATGAGCGTGGAAATTCAGATTTGCTGAATGCTATATATGCTACTGGTGCAGGTGTAACGCAGACAGTTTATCGCAATAATAATAAAGCCGCAGGGGTACTCCGCAGAGAAACTGCTATTGATGTGTCCGTGTCAACAATAGCGGATATTGAGGATTACACGCTTAATCAGGTTTCGGGAAACATAGCTAATAACAGTTATGAACTTGATGTAAGTGCAATAAATGATTTTGAAGTAAGATACTTTCTTGGTGATTATGTAACAGTAGCGGACCCTAAAACGGGTAAGCATTGGACAGCTCAAATAGAAGAAACAACACTTACTAAATCTGCAACCGAAACAAAAAGAACTTTGACCATAGGAGATGCAAAAACAAAGCTGTTAAACAAAATTCAAAATAATGCGAACCTAACAATTAATAGTAATGCAAGCAAAACACAGAATGTTGCTGAACATCTTACAGACCTTATTACAGGCAATGAAGGTGGGTATGTGTTTATTCACGAGGACGAAAAGGGCCAGCCTTTTGAAATTCTTATTATGGATAATGAGGATTATAGGCTGGCTCAAAATATTTGGAGATGGAATAAGCAAGGTTGGGGACACTCCGGTAATGGGTATGATGGGCCTTATACAATTGGAGCGACTATGGACGGAGCTATAGTTGCGGATTTGATAACAGCAGGAACCTTGAAAGGTATAGAAATTATCGCAGAAAAAGGAAAAATTGCTGGTTGGACAATCAAAGGCAACACGCTTGTATCAAATGACGGTACTTTTACTATTGATAGTGCTAATAACTGTATTACTGTAAATGACGCAAATAATATACCGCTTATGAAAATTGGTACAGGTGGCATCAAGTATATACGCAGTGGACTTGAAATCGGCAGCATCGGTATAACTAAAGGTGCAGAAAGTGAAACATATGGTATAACTTTCAATCTTAAAGACGGTGACGCAATGACCTGGAGTGTGTACGATAAAAGTCAAAAAGTATATGTAAATAAGCTTAGATATACAGAGGAGGGCGGCTTAAATTTAAGCAATAACTTCACTTGCAATCAGTTTTTTGGGCATAACATAACAGATATTGATTTAGGTAACGGCTTACACGCCTGGGGATATAGTGAATAGGGGTGATTAGATGATTAGTATAATCAGAGGCACAACGAACGCTTTCAGCCTGACGATTGAGGATGAAAACGGCGAGCAGTACACGCTTCAAGGCGGCGAAAAAATCATATTCGGTGTTAAAGAAAATGCAGAAAACAGCGATTATAACATAGTAAAAACGCTTACTTCTGCAGATGTTGTTGACGGTATTTGTACTATCAAACTTACGCCAACAGACACAGCCGAGCTGTCGTTTGGGCGATATTACTTTGATATTGGCTTACAGACCGCAAACGGCGATTATTATATGATAGTGCCTTGTGATGAGTTTTATATATGTAAAGCTGTGACGCAAAAGGAGGCTACGCAATGATAGCTTTAAAAGGACAAATAACTCAAAAACAGAGTTTGTTTGGCAAGCTTTCGAAGCCGAGCGGAAGCGGAAAAAGCGACCATAGAACAATAGAATTGCTTTCGGGCTATCTTATGCAAAAAGTCGAAACAAGGACAGTACCGATAATCTACTACAACACGCCAAGCGAGTTAATCGGCAAGACAACAGAGAGCATAGTCGGTAATAAGTCACTTGATAATCCGTCAATCCTCACAGGCTTACATATTAATAATACAACACTTTATAGCCTGCCTGATGGCACTGTCTATGATAGTCTGACAGCGATTGATGGCACAGTTACAATAACACGCAGGTGCGGGCACTTCATCGTTGACGGCAGTACCCCGATTACAGCGATAATTCCAAGCGACGATTCAAGAGTTGCAGATGGCTATTTCACGATTGGCTATACAAAAACAACATTCGATAAAGCTATTGCTTCACGAGCAACAAATGTGTATTGTAACCGTCTGAATGTAAGCACACAGACAGCTTTAACAGCAGTTTCAGACACAGCGATATACATAAACAGCTCGCAAGCACTTTATATCGTTTTGCCGACAGGGACTTGTGATGAAGATAGTGAAAGCGTTGTCGAATGGCTCAACAATCATAAAATCGAAATTATATATCCCATCGCTGAATTAAGTACAACATCAAACTTAGATAATGAGGAGGAAATATTATGTCTTATGTGAATAAAAT
>OLIQ01000420.1_pt1 | contig 19344 bp, 17 predicted proteins | sample 1609631 | NCBI WGS metagenome assembly OLIQ01 (sample SAMEA4350114, study PRJEB24818) | metagenome | biome: human; feature: gut; material: faeces | place: Denmark | collected 2013-09
CTTCTTACAGAATCTACAATACTTCTTTGTTTCCATTCTGTCCGGATGCGTCTTCTTATCCTTTGTCATATTGTAATTACGCTGTTTACAATCCTGACATGCCAATGTAATTTTTACACGCACAACTGTCCACCTCCATATTTATTTTTTCACAGATGACATCTTAGAATCCTCTTTTTTCGTGCAAAAAAAAAGGACCTCTTCCATCGCAAGCTTTAGAATAACAAAACCTGCATATAAAGTCAAGGAAAAAGTTGAATTTTTACGATATTTATAATATATTTAATTATAACAAAACCATTATATTGGGAAAGGAGGCCTTCTTATATGAATATATCACAAGTGTACAATTATTTAAACCATGATCTTGTACCGAAGCGTCGCACACGCACGCACAAGGCTTCCGAACTCAAAGCGGTTTACAACAGTATTTCCAAATACAATCAGTCATCCCCGCTCTATCTGGTTTCCCTCTCGGAATCGAGACAGGAGCATATGATTGATATCAAGGAACAGGCGCTAACCCTGCGTGACATCACCGACCAGTTGGCGAATCCAGACAGTGAGCTTTACACAAAGAAGCAGATCTTCACAGATAATCCAGATGCGGTATCTGGTTCTTTCCGTGCACATGCGTCTGGCGAACTCCCGGATCATATGACTCTGCAGATCGACCAGCTTGCCAACGAGCAGGTAAATGTCGGCACTTACCTTGATTCCGACGGCACGGCACTTGCACCGGGCAGCTACAGCTTCTCCATGCAGACGATACATGGCAATCTCCCATTTACATTGTCTGTTTCCGGTGCTGATACAAACCTGTCTTTGCAGGAACAGCTTGCCGATCAGATCAACCGCAGGCATATTGATGTACGCGCTTCTATTATAAAGGAAGGAAATACGAGTGCACTTATGCTCGCTTCTGCGGATACAGGTACGCCAGAGACCGTTTCTTCCTTATATTTTACATTTGATAAAAAACAGGGTGCCGAAGTAGTTGATACTTTCGGACTCAATCAGATACAGACCTATCCGGAAAATGCGCGATTTTACATCAACGATCTGGTGCATTCCTCAACCTCCAATCATATCTCGATCAATCAAGTTGCGGAATTTGATTTTCATAAGGTCACAGATACACCAGTAAATGTGCAGTTCACACCGGACAAAAGTCTACTTGTCGATCAAATGACAAATTTCACTGATGCATACAATCAGTTAGTTACCCTCTCCGAGGAGGGCGAGCCAACCTCGATTGGAAGCCGCAACCTCTATCACGATATCTCTGGTATTGTCACACGTCATGAGGAACAGCTTGCCTCCATCGGCATTACCATTGGCGAGGATCATCGCATGCAGTTTGATGTTGCACAGGCAAACGGCATTTCGTACGATACATTAAATACACTGTTTGGAGAAAATTCCAGCCTTCGGGCAGATATCGGAAAGACAGTGAATCGTCTGACCTTAGATCCGCTCGCTTACATCGACCGCCTGATCGTGACATATCCGAACGCAAAAGAAAAACAGACCGCAACCTATACGCAGTCTGTTTACAGTGGTCTGATGTATAACAATTATGCATAATATTTTCTATTTAAAAAGCAGCACGCAGATGCCGGCAAGAATCAGCAAATGCAGCGGATAGAATATGTAAAATACCCATTTTAATTTCAACCCGCGTTTTCCATTGTAAAAATGGACAATGCCTGCATCCACAAGTGCGCATAATTCTGACATATTTAATACTGATAATACAACACAAGGAGCTGCCATCCGCAGTTCCTTTTTTTGATTCCGGAATCCATATGCCGTACAGATCGCCAGGACGCCGACTGCACCATAATCTGTATGCAGCGCATATGCAAGCGCCGCCCCAAACGCAACCACACCAACGATCAGAATTGTTTTCAGAATCGTATCCATTTGCAGGGTACGCAATCCCTCCAACGCGGTCAGTACAATCATACCGATTGCCAGTGTAAAGAATACATTCTGGCTGGCAAATTCCAATACATGCCCTTTCAAGATGCTATTCGTCGACAGATTCACTGCCAGATCAAACGGAATCTCCGAAATAATCGCAAAAAGCAGCAGTCGTCCAATATAGAGAAACCGGTTATGTGTATACTGAAATCCCTCTAGCAACAGAAAAATAAAAATGGGAAATGCCAATCTGCCAATGCCACGCAGAACATAATACAGGATAACCATCCCTGTCATACGCACATTTCCAAATGCATCAAAATTATCCGAATTTCGCTGGACAAGCTGTAACACAATGGTTGCCCCAATGTGATCAATCAGCATCGTGATCATAGCAATGATCTTGAGCGTACTGCCTGTAATTCCCGTGCGTATAACTTCTGTTTTTTCTGCCTGCATCGTCTGTTCCAATCTACCAGTCTCCCTCTTATTTCATTGTGCGCACATTCGTCATCCTGTTCTGCGGCAGTTACGCTTTCATCTCCTGAAACACTCTGGCAGCCACTTCCGGAAGGTCACTGAACTTCTCGATTTCTGCAACTTCTGTATTGATCGTTCCAAATCCATATTTTGCGTGAATGAAGGTCGCCCCCGCCTGCATTGTCGCATCATAATCGCCCTGGATATCCCCGACATAGATGGTCTGCTCCAGACCATTTCGCTCCATCACAAGACGGATGTTATCCCCCTTGCTCTTCTCGTTATTTCCATAACATTCAATATCTTCAAAATACTGTCCAAAATTATAATAGTCCAGAAATGCCTCGATATAGCCACTCTGGCAGTTACTTACGATATACAGATGATACTGTTCTTTGAGTTTTTTCAGTGTATTCTCCAACTCCGGGTAAAGTTTTCCTCCGTTTCTGCGGAGATACTCATTCTCCCAGTCACCGCATTTTCCAACCAGAGATTTCTGTTCCGCCAAAGTAAGCTCCGGGAAAAAAATATCTCCTATCACGTCCATTGTTTTGCCCATCACCCGCTTGATATCCTGCTCGGTAACTGCCATATCTTTCTTATACTCGTTTTGAATCACCTGTGTCCATGATTTTGCGACTCCATCCGCAGAATCCCACAATGTGCCATCCATGTCAAATATGATACCCTGTTTCATCGTAAGTCTCCTTTATATTAAAATTTATACCTTATTTATTCCCAGAATTATTTTCTGCATACAACATGTACCATCCGCATGATCTGCATCATCGAATACCGCATGCCAAATATGTTTGTGCGTTACTGTGCCATGCTCTGTGTCTTCAACCGCCTGCTTATCCTACGACGCACAATCACAAAGCAGACCACGTGTGCGCAGATCGTGATGATCCAGCTTACCGGATAGGTCAGATACAGCGACTGCGGTGTATGGAACTGCTCGTATATGCGGAAAAATGTAAATATCCACAACAGTCGGAGTCCGCACGCACCAATCAGAGATACGATCGTCGGCATCACGGAATACCCAAGTCCGCGCAGTGAGCCAACCATGACATCCATAATACCACACAGCGCATAAACTGTACATATAATCTTCAGACGATTCATACCAGCCGCTTTCACAGCCGCACTTCTCGTATAAAATCCAAGCAGATCCGGTCCGAAGAATACCGCCAGATTGCCAAGCACCAGACCGGTCACGATCACGCATGCCTGTGCCGTAAATAAAATTTTATTCACACGCTCGTATTTGCCCGCGCCGACATTCTGGCTCGTGAAGCTGATCGTACCCTGATAAAATGAGTTCATCGATACATACACAAAGCCCTCGATATTGCTAGCCGCAGAATTCCCGGCAACGACCGTCGATCCAAAAGAATTAACGGACGACTGGATAATGACATTTGATATCGCAAAAATCACGCCCTGCAGACTCGCCGGGAGTCCGATCCGCAGAATCTCTGCAAACCGCTTCGGATGAATGCGAAGCTTTGATGGCGTCAGACGGATACTGCCCTTCTCCTTCATCATACAGCGGATGACCAGACTGGCAGAGATCGTCTCAGAAATAACCGTCGCCAGTGCAACACCTGCCACGCTCATACGGAACACGATTACAAAAAGCAGGTTCAGTCCAATATTGATAACACCTGCCGCCGACAGGTAGTAAAGTGGTCGTTTCGTATCTCCGACCGCACGCAGGATGGCACTGCCGAAGTTATATACCATCATGGATGTCATACCTATAAAATAAATGCGCAGATACGTTGTCGCAAGCGGAAGTACATCCTCTGGTGTCTGCATCCAGATCAGAATCTGTCTCGCTCCGATACAACCGATCACAGTCAGAATGATGCCGCTGAAAACACTCAAAAGCATCGCCGTATGTACGGTATCGCTGACATCTTCCTCTGCCTTCGCACCATAGAACCGCGCCACCAGTACATTTGCACCAATTGACAGTCCCAGGAAAAAGTTCGTCAACAGATTGATGAGCGCTGTGTTGCTTCCGACTGCTGCAAGCGCCGTATCCCCTGCAAAGTTTCCAACAACGATGATATCAGCCGCATTGAATAAAAGCTGCAGCACGCTCGAACACATCAGTGGCAGCGTGAACGCCAGCAGCTTCGGCAGGATGGCACCGTTGCACATATCAATCTCATATTTTTTCTTACTTTTCGTCTCTCCGGACACGATGTTTCGCCTCCATTACTGTAGATTTCCATTCTCAATATTCGGCTTCAGGAAATTATCGTATGCATAATCCCACAACGTCTTCGAACCTTCCGGCGTGATCTCGTTGCGCTTCATTACCTGTTCCGCACGCACGCCCCGGTCTTTCCAGTCAAAGCCACCTGTACTTGCAGTGAGCATCATCGGCTGCAGGTTATCCATCGCGCGTGCAAACTTCGCTTCCGGCGTCTCCTTCGCCTCGAACTCCAGCCAGATATCATACAGTTTCTTCGCCTGATCCGCTGGAAGCAGATTGTAGATGCGGTCTGCCGCTTTCTTCTCCCGCGCTTCCTGCGTCTTCTTGCCTTCCTCATCATAGGCGTAAGTGTCTCCCGCATCGATTTCCACCAGATCGTGGATTAAGAGCATCGTGACTGTCCGCAGCACGTCAATCTTCTCATTTGCATATTCGGAAAGCAGAATCGTCATAATTGCCATATGCCATGCGTGTTCTGCATCATTTTCCCGACGTTTTCCATCAGTTAACTTCGTCATCCGGGTAATGAATTTCTCCTTGTCGATCTCCCGGATGAAATCCATCTGTTTGTCTAATCGTTCGTTCATTTTACGTTCACTCCATTTTTATATAAATGAAAAACATGGCTGGACTTTCGCTCCCTCCATGTTTTTATTTTCGCTTTATGATTCTTTGGTTCTTCCGCTTGTGAACAGCACAACTGCTGCAATCAGATCAATAATACCCTCTGCCAGATAAAACCAATGATGTCCCTGAATATTCGGGATGATATGTATCACGCTCATCAACGCCAGATACGCGCCGGTCACATAATTCATATATGGCACGCCCTTGATGATCAGGAATGCGAGTACACCACTGATTAGCAGCGTCACAATATTTCCAACCGAAAATCCCAATATCAGATTGACAATTCCCTTTACGATCATGTATGCCCCGATCAGAGACATCCACTTTCCGCCTGTCTGTTCCATATCTACACCTCATTTATTTGCTTTTCAACAATACTTCTCTATGAGTGTAACACTTTGATTGGAATAACTCAAATGTTTTCTGTTAAATCTGTCTATGCTTACCACATACCCTCAAACATATTTATGTATGCACAAACGTCAGGATAAACTGCGTATAGCAGCCAAGCTCGCTTCGTACCGAGATCTTACCACCCATGCCCTCGACGATGGATTTCGTCAGGGAAAGACCGATTCCGACACTGTTCGGATTGACCTCTTTGTTGATACGATAGAAACGTTTGAAAATATTTTTCAGTTCAGACTCCGCGATGCCGCAGCCCTCATCCTTCACATAAATGCGCGTGTACATCGGATTGTCTTCCGTCCAGATATGGATCGTCGTCTGCTCGCCGGAATAGTCCGATGCATTTTTCAACAGATTGATGATTGCTTCGGTCAGCCAGTCTCCATCGCAGACAAGCATCTGTTTCTCGTCGATCTGCACATCAATCTGCTGCCCGCGTTTCTCCGTCAGATATGCGACGCTCTCCTTCGCCTGCGCCACAATCGCATATAGACTGCACGGATGCTTCTCAAACTGGATGGCGCCCGCCTCGATACGCGCAAGTTTCAACATGGACAGCACCATCCATTCCATACGGCTGACCTGATTTTTTGATTCCAAAAGCATCTGCTTCTGTTTGTCAACATCTGGCACGCGTCCATCATACAGCAGATCTAAAAATACCGTGAGCGACGCAAGCGGTGTTTTCAGCTGATGGGAAATATCCGACATAATATCCCTCAGAAAGATCTTCTCCTCTTGCTCCTTGCGGTTACTCTCCTTTAACGCCTGCACCAGCTTGTACAGATTCGTATATAATTCTCCAAGTTCGCCCTGCTTATATGGTTCTGCCGGAACCTGTTCCGGTGCTTCGAGAATCTGGTTCATAATATCTACGATTGCCCGTAGCTCCCGGCTCATAGTACCGATTGAACGACGCCCTGCCACGTAAGCACTTCCAAGCAGCAGACAGCCAAGCAACAATGTCACCCACAACTGCCAGCCACGCAGCCACAAAACCAATGCAGCAAAAACAACGTAGACAAGGTACGCAATTCCGCCGTATATGAAAAATCGTTTATGAAATTGTTGTAGTTCATAACTTTTTGCCTGAATATTTATATTTTTACAATCGCTTCCGAACCGATAGCCCACGTTATTTGTGCATCGCTATCACTTCCGGAACCGGTACCCCATTCCACGCACAGTCTCAATATAAGCTCCATCTTCCCCTAATTTCTGTCGAAGCCGTTTGATATAGACCGAAAGTGTATTGTCCTCGAAAAACTCTCCATCAATATCATAGAGCTGTTCCATGATCGCACTCCGACTGATCACCTGTCCACGATGCTGCAATAAAAAACGCAGCTCGCTCGTCGTACAATCAAGCTTCTCCCCATGCTGTGTGAGAACAAATGCTTCCCCATCGAAGATTGTATTTCCAAACGTCACAACACGATTGCTATTTTCTTGGCTCGTCTGCTGTGCCTGCGTATAACGCCGAATATTCACTGCTACCCGCGCCAGCAATTCCTTCACGCGATACGGTTTCGTCACATAATCATCCGCCCCAAGCTCCAGCCCTTGAACAATATTTGCTTCCTCTGCAACCGCCGTCAGAAATATAATCGGGACATCGCTGTTCTTCTCCCGAAGTTCCTTGCAAAACTCAAATCCAGTTCCATCCGGCAGCATCACATCCAACAGCACAAGGTCAATGCTATCGTCGAATTTCTCACGCGCCTGTGCCAGATTTCCTGCGGTTGTCACCGCATAGCCTTCCGAAGTAAGCGCATATTCCGTTCCCATTGCGAGGGCAAAATCGTCCTCCACCATCAATATCTTATGTGCCATAATCCCAGATTCCTTCTATATTACTTGGTATTCTTACGCTTATTATACCATCAATATGAAAAAGACGCACCACCATTTCAGATGATACGTCACATCTCTTATTTATCAATCTCTCCGCATCGCTGTAAGCGGTGAAAGCTTTGCCGCCCATCGTGATGGAAAATAACCTGCAATTGTTCCAAGCAGCATCGCCATTCCGACTGCTGATAATGCAAGTTTTGGCGTAATCACAGCAATCTTCGTACCTGCTTCTAAAAGCAATGCAGATACTGCGATTCGGTTGATAATCTTCCCAAAAAGCAGTGACAATACCACGCCACACGCACCACCAACAAGTCCGTAGATACCTGCTTCCAGCAAGATCATTGCCATCAATTCCCGCTTCTCACAGCCGAGTACCTTCAAGGTTCCAATCTCCGCAACCCGGTCATAAACAGCGGTTGTCATTGTGTTGCTGATACCGATTGCCGCAACAAGGAACGAAATAAGTCCGATGCCACCCAGCAACAACTCCAGCATTCGTACTGTACGCATCGCTGTATCACGGTACTCCTTCATATTCGTTGTCTGATATCCCATATCCTGTAATTTCTTGACAACAAACTCAACGTCTTCCATCTTACCGACTTCGACAACCACGCTTGAATACACCCACGAGGTGTATGCATTTCCGTTCTTGTCGAGTGGCTGTCCAAGCACATTTCCCTGTGCTGCATGTTTCTTCAGATATGCGCGCAGCACATCAATATCGCAATAAATGCTCTGCGACTGCTCACTGAACTCGTCTGCGTCCCCCTGCATCACTCCCGCGATCGTCAGCCGATCTGTGATTTCATTTTCATCAAGTCCCAGTGAAACCTTCGCCTTCTCGCCAATCCATGCGTTCAGGTCGCCTTTTCCGTCTTGGTAGCTGGTCATAGATCCTTCGTGGAAGAACATGTAACCCATCGCATTTCCGATCACCAGCTCTGGTTTCCGCGCATACTCCGACAGGCTGGATGTATCGGTCAGCGCGATTGCGGATAACTGCTCCGATGGGATACCAACCAGATTCGTATACGCGGTATATTGACCGACCTGAATATTCGTAAATACTTCATAGCGCGGATAGACATTCGCAACCTTGTCGAGCTTTGCAAGCTTCTCTATGGTATGGTCGGTCAGAAGCATTTTCTTGTTCTGGTTGTTCTCCGGTGTCTGCACGGTGATCTGCCGAATCGAAGCATCATCACCATAGCCTTGCAGGAGTTCCCGCTTCACGCCCATTCCGAGCGACAGCAGAGAGACAACTGCTACCACACCGATCATCACGCCAAGGAGAGTCAGGATGGTTCGCACCCTTCTACGCTTGATATTTTGAATTGTTAAATGCATGATAAATTTCATGGATTCCTCCTTTTCGCAAATCCATATAGTTTATCGTGAGTTGTTCAGAAATACAATTCTATGCAGACACGCTCTCGCTCACTTCATCACGCAATGGTACTAAACTCACGTCAAACAAGTTTGCCGTTCGCTAAGTGCCAGCGTGCTTCAATGGTCTGCTTTAGAATATGTATTTCTGAACAACTCAATTTACACTTTTGGGGATTTGCGATTTCTCCATTTCACCTTATCGTGAACGTTTTTTGTTAATAGTTACACCCACGAATACACCGACTGCAAGCACGCAGGCGCAAATCAGGAGAATCTGCCATGTGACAGGTCCGGTCTTCTCCGGTGCTTCCTTCAAGACCTCCAGATCTTCGTAATCGACCGTCTCAATGTAGAAGGATACATCCACTTTTTCTTCGTGCTTATTGCCATTCCGGTCTTCGTAGGTCACAATGATCCAATCCTCCGGTTTTGCCATCTCTTCAAAATCAGTTACCATGACTGCCTTTGCCAGAAGATCTACGTTGCCGCTTTTTCCTGTGTCAATATTGCCGATGTATGTCTCCTGCTTCTCCACGTGTTTTCCTTCCACGCGGGCATTTACATTGTAGAGCATGCCCTCGCCGAGGTTGTTGACCTGCGCGGTAATCTCCACCTCGTCACCGACCTTCGCATCATCTGTCATAACATCTGTCACAGATATGCGCTGCTTCAGATATACTGGCAGATACAACGTATCCTCCATCTCAAATGCCTCGCCGGAAGTATTCTCGTACCCCATCTTCACAGAAAGCTTGTACGTCTTCTCTGCAAGTCCCGCTGCCGCCTGCATGGAAAATGTCTGCTCACTGGTTTCATTTCCAGCAATCTCTGCCACATAAGCACTTCCTGTTCCAGTAACCGGGATGATCTCGCCACCTTCCGAAGCGACTGTCACTTTCATATTTTTGACTTTGTTCTTGGAAGTATTCAGAATCTCCAGAGTCAGATTAAAATTATCTCCGGAATAGATCGTCGCGGCTGATACTTTGTAACCGGAAACCAATACCTTCGGTGTCGCCGCCTGTGCGGAATACGGACTTACAGTTGCAGCTACACTCAAAACCACCAGAATAGCAAGGATAATCTCTCTTAAATGGTGATTTCTTCTTTGATGTTTGCTTTGTTGATTTTTCCATCCTGACTTATTTGCCATCATTTTCTCTCCTTTAATTCTGCCCTGTTTTTCCCTGTCTTTTAGGCATCTCACAAAGTTCTCTTCACCTATCTAAGTCCGTCTTTCTAACAACCTATCGTTTTCCTGCTCACTCCTCGGTCAGCTTACCATCTGTGATCCGCACGATGCGGTCTGCCTCTCTGGCAAGATCGATGTTATGTGTGATCAGCACAAGGGTCTGATTCAGCTTCTTTACAGAGTCCTGCAGCAGCGCCATAACTTCATTTCCATTTGTAGAATCAAGTGCTCCGGTCGGCTCATCGGCAAGAATCAGAGACGGGCGGTTTGCAAGTGCCCGCGCGATTGCCGCGCGCTGTTGCTGTCCGCCGGACAACTGGTTTGGCAGATGCTTCCGTCTGTCTTTCAAACCAAGCATCTCAATGACATGGTCGATGTACTCCCGATCCGGTTTCTTATGATCCAACAGAATCGGCATCTGAATATTCTCCTCCACAGTCAGAACTGGAATCAGATGATACGACTGAAATACAAATCCGATTTTTCTCCGGCGGAACACCGACATTTCCTCATCCTTCAATGTTGTGATATCCCGGTCGTCCACGATTACTTTTCCATTCGTAACCGTGTCGACACCGCCCATGACATGCAGCAGTGTGGACTTGCCGGAGCCAGACGCTCCGACCACTGCCAGACTTTCTCCTTTTCGCACGGTCAGATTCACATCATCGAGCGCCCAAACCCGTGTGTCTCCGCTTCCATATATCTTCGTGACATGTTCCATCTTTACAATATCCATGTTAATTTCCCTCCTGATATCTTTATTTTTGTTATTTTATTTCTTTCTGTTGGAGCAATTCTTCTTTTTTCTGTTTCTTTACTCCTACCTGTTTTTCTCTTTTTTTCTTTCTGTTGGAGCAAATATTCTGTTTTTCAACTTTTCCCCCAATCCAGCCTGCTTCTTTCTTCTTCCCGTTGGAGCAAATATTCTGTTTTTCAACTTTTCCCCCAATCCAGCTTGCTTCTTTCTTCTTCCTGTTGGAGCAAATATTCTGTTTTTCAACTTTTCCCCCAATTCAGCTTGCTTCTTCCTTCTGCCCGTTGGAGTAAATATTCTTTTTTTCAGCTTTTTGCCCCAATTCAGTTCCAATCCAGCCCCAACCCGGCTTCAATCCAACCCCAAATCAATCTCCGGTTGCATTCAGATCATCCGCGATCCGGTTTGACATCCGCTTCATCGGTATATAGATGGACCCACACATCACAAGTACCGAAAGTACAAATCCAATCACTGCTCCGATAATCGGGAATGTAAGCTTCACCATGAACAGCACCAGCGCTGCTTTCGCAAGCGGCATCATAACCGCAAAGCCCAGCACATCGCCAACGATATTCGCACAGATAACGGAGATCACACCTTCGAGCATTACCATCTTCCGAAGCTCCCGCACCGATACGCCGATTGCGCGAAGCTGTGCGAATTCCTGCCGCCGCAGATAAAGATTGCTCGCTGTCGTATTGATGATATTCAGAGAACTCACACATAAAATCACAATCACAAATGCAAGAATATATTTGATTGCGCTGATGGATGTACTAAACAATGCCCCGGAATAAATGGCATCCGGATACGAGTAATCTCCCATTGAGTTATCCAGCACGTTCACCAGCTTCGATGTCAGCGAAGCGGAGATATTGTCCGAACGAAGCTTACATTTCACACCTGTGGAATCCGATTTTTCAAGTCCAGTCATCCGGAAATAATTTGCCAGTGGTACAATACACTTTACAAATCCTTTTGTCTGCAATTTGTCCTTATCTATCCGAACAATGCCCTGAATCTCATATACCTTCTTGTCATTCCCCCACGAAAGCTTAATCGTATCACCAAGCTTATAATCCGTCGCCGGATATTCCACCGTTGATGCAATCAGATCAATCGCATCATAGGCTTCGTCATCCATTCCTTCATCCAACGTTGCTTCCACATTCTGTACAAGCACAATTCCGTTCTCATCGACATCCAGCGTTCCTTCGACCAGATACGATGCATATTCCTGATACTCGTCCTCTCCGTATCCAATCACGCTCACACGGTCCACCGGTGATGCACTGTCTTTATATTTCTCACCTGTTTCCAACCGTTCAACGATCTGCCCCTCCAACGTTTCCTGCCGGAAATCCTCTGTGAAATGTGTCCGGAATTCTTCGAAGTCCGCAGCCTTCATAGTCGCTGCATATACTGCTTTCACGTCCTTCACTTCTTTGTTCTGTGCAATGTCTGTAAGTGTCTCTTCGTTTGGGAGTACGGATTTCACCGCATCCACAGTCTCTTCGTCATTTGCCTCGTTGAAGAAATACACCTGATACTCTCCGTAAGAAGGTGCAATCTGCTTCTGCATCTGTACAAACGAAGTGAAGATCGTCGCAATCGTGATAAACGCCGCGATTGATAAAGCAAAAGTAAAAATTGTTTTCAGAAACCGGCGCTTGTTGCTCATCAGATTCTTATATGCATAATCCCCCTGCACGCCGAAGATCTTCCCGAAGATGCTCTGCTTGCGTGCTTTAATCTTCCGTGTTCCACTTGTCTGCCCACGCACCGCCTCGATTGGCGAAATCTTCTTTACCAGCTTTCCATTTTCATCCATGACGAAGAACAGATCCCCAATAAAGACAACCAGCACATACAGAAATGGAAGCGCATGCGGGCGAACCTTGATACTCATGGATAACCCAACCAGATAAGCAACGGGGAAGCCGATCGCGATTCCGCCAATGATTCCCAGCAGTTCCTGCATACATCCCATCCGGAATATAATACTTCTTAGCTGACCTTGCGTCGCTCCGATGCAGCGCAGGATTCCATAATCTTTGATCTGCTCCATCGTATTTAACTGAATCGTCGTCCGGATAATTCCGACGCCAATGACAGCAATCACAAATGACAAGAGCAGGAACATCAGAAGAATAATATATGTATCATTTCCGGTATCGCCCTGCAGATAGTAGGCGGCAAGCTGTTGGTTTAATTGCGCCTTCACACCGTACGTCTGCTCGATTGTTTCTTTATTTGCATCCAGACGGTAAGGATTTTTCACATTGATGTAGATTGCATTTTCAATATAGGAGTTCGAATAATAATCGTAGTATTTGCCACGATATGCAGACTTCACGAAGTCCTGTTTGAGCAATGCCGAGACGTCTTGATTTTGCTCCGGCAGAAGTACGATCTCGTAATCTGCCTGCTTGCGAAGTGCATCGCGGGTATTGATGAAGTTACTGAAATACAAGGTTAATATCACGAACAGAATTCCTGACGCTAAAGCAACGCCTAAGATGGTCAGGATTGTCCGTTTCTTCTGAAACTTTAGATATTTGATTGAAAGTCTGGTGTAGTTTTCCATATTGCTCCCCCGTAGTTAATCGTGTAGAATAAATACTATGTTGTTTTCTATTTATAACTATACCCGATGAAAGTTACGGGGGCATGACAAACTAAGTGACAGTTTTGTCACTTTATCGTTTTGTAATTGAATGCACTGCGATATTCCTTTGGGGTAAATCCTGTCTTCGACCAGCCTGAATATAGTTACATACGCGCAAAAAACGCTGTATACATTCCCGTATACAGCGTTTCTCATTTTGCATATATTTCCCGTATAACTACTGCCGGATATCTACATATCCGTACAGCAATGCCGATTGACGAAATTGTGTATAGTCGCCATTTCCGGAGAAAAGATCAAGATACAGATATGGCAGTTCGTCCTCCGTTACAAGGAATGCCAATGTGACCGTTCTTGTTTCACCCGGCTGAACCCGGATCAGATGATTTTTCTCCTCTGCACTTTTTCCGTTATAGTAATAAAGCGGTACATCAGAAATACAATAATTCTGTCCATAGTAACTATCATAATCCACATCATCCTTCGCATAGACGTCAACCGTTTCATAGCCATCTCCGGTTTCCTTCGCCCAGAGCAGGCCGCATTGGAACATGGTATCTCCGGTCTGTTGGTCACTTGTATTCGTATACGCAACCTCGATGTAAAGGATCTTTTCCTTCACTTCCTTGGTTTCTACAACCTCATCTAATTGATCTATACCATTTCCACGTTTCTCATAGGCAATCACATTGTTAACAAGCTTTCCTTCCGCATCCGTTTTGACCGGATTGAGCGCATAGGCTGCATCAATCGCATCCGGGGAATCCAGTAATTCCACCTTGGATACCTTTGCCGTCAGGGAAGACTGCGGTACATTAAAGCTATCTCCGACCTGATGCATATGTTCTTCCATTGATTCTTTCGAAGTTTCCGTAAATCTGTTCTTCTTGCCAGCGTTTTCGTCTGCCTCATAAACAGGCGCTGCGGCAGTTGCTTCCTCCTGCCCTGTATATTCTTCCGCCACGATTCTGCGTTTTGCCTCCGGATCATCGGTTGCGGTAAGCTTCAATCCTTTTACAATATCAATGGCAGTATCAAGCTCTGTGTCATCATACACAACCATGTCCAGCAGATAGTTATTTTCATATGTGACATACAGCTCATACTGAACCTCACGTCTGGCAGATTCCAGAACCTGTCTTTCTATCACAATTGCCTGTCTGCCATCGATATCCAGTTCCTTGGTTGAAATAACATGTGTTTCATCAAACGAAACCTGCTGATCTGTCGGCATTTTCAGGAACCAGAACGAAACACCACCTATAAATGGCGAATCCTCCGGGAAGAGCACTACTTTCTTCACATAATTATTTCCATCTGCATAAATATCATCTAATCCATCTACCTTCATACCGTCCGGTACGTAGGAAACATCCAACGTATAAAGTGCATTCTGGTCCACTTCCGCATCGGTACCCGTTGCATCGGTATTGGTTGCCTCTCCATAGATCAATGTAGAGCCATATTTCCCCTGCTGCTCCAGATGCATGTTGTATAACTTTGCAGCCGCCAGTGTGGTTCCGCCGCCCACGCAGGCAAAAGCAAGAATCGCGGCTGCAACTCTCCACATTTTCTTACCGTAACGCTGTTTTTTCTTCAACTGCTGTTCGACCGTCTCCTCGATCATATCCCGGATATAATCCGGCATTTGCAGACACTCTGATTTCATCTCATTGATTTTATTTCTATCAATATCCATAACACATTACCTCCTTTACCCATTTCAATCATCCCGGTGTTCTGACCTTCATGCCGATTTTTCCTTTAATATTCCTCGCAAATGCTCCCTTGCCCGCACCAGACGTTTCTTGACTGCCGATTCGGTAGACTCGAGGCATTGCGCGATTTCCCGAATGCTGTACTCCTCAAAATAATACAAAATAATGCAGGTCCGCTCATTCTCCTTCAGCCGCATAATGCTTTCATACAATTCTGAATACTGTCCGTACCCGCGTATGTATTCCGCTTCCCGGCCTTCTTCCTGATATTCCTCCCAAGTTACGACCTTCTTATTCACTCGTATGACCTGATGACATTCGTTGATCAGAATTCTTATAAACCATGTTTTCGCATACTTATCATTGCGCAGGCTGTACAGATTCTCAAATGCATGCACGATCGCATTTTGAATCGCATCAGCACAATCCGCATCATTGCATAAGTAGCTTTTGGCGATCCGGTACCAGCTTTCCTGGTTCGAAATCACAAGTTCACCAAAGGCTTCTTTCTTCATGTGTTCCACTCCCTTCCCTCCGGAGTTTTATATTCTGTATGTCCATACACCTATTAGATGATTCAGGGCACGGAAAAGTCCCATGTTTATTCTTTTTCCAGTAAATGTTTATATGTGCTGTCGATACCGAGCGCGCCGATCGGCGCTGTGATCACGATTGCCATGACTGCAACGGAAAGCACCAGTGTACCACAGGAAAGACCGGCTGCCAGAGGCACAGAGCCAATCGCCGCCTGCACGGTTGCCTTCGGAAGATACGCAATGATACAGAATAACCGTTCCTTCCATGTAAGCTTCGTACCAAGCATACAGATGCTGACACCGGCCGCACGGAACAACAGTGCTACCCCGATTATCAACAGTGCCATTGCTCCAGCCTTTGCCATATACCGGATATCAACAGCCGCACCAACCAGCACGAACAGGATAACCTCTGCGGCAATCCACAGCTTACCGAATTTCTCCGATAACCGTTTCGATACAAATGTCGTGCTCTTCACCTTGAGCATACATGCCATACTGACAACTGCCAGAAGTCCGGACACCGCCACATACGCAGATACCCACTCCTCGATTGCAAGAAGCAGACACGACATACCTAAAATCACGATCAGTTTCGTCGAGTTGCGCACGCAGTGATTCTTCTTATACGCAAGCTCGAAGAACTGGTACATCAGATATCCGACGATACAACCAAGTACAATTCCTAACACAATTGAAATCGGAATATTGATAAAATCCTTCGCATTCGCATGTCCGCCCTGTGCCATCTGCAGGAATGTTGTGAATAACACAATTACGAAAATATCGTCGCACGACGCCCCCGCCAGTATCATCTGCGGGATACCTTTCTTCGTTCCATAGCCTTCCTCCATGAGTTTTACCATACGCGGTACAACGACGGCTGGGGAGACCGCACCCATGACGGCACCCATAACGGCTGCCTCGACGCGTGTCACGCCGAGGATCATCGGCGCAAACAGAATATACCCGCAAATCTCAAACGATGCCGGCACAAACGACATCAGGATTGCCGGACGTCCCACCTTCTTTAAATCCGAGAGGTTCAACGACAATCCTGCCTTGAGCAGGATGATGATAAGTGCTAATTTCCGCAGATCTGCGGAGATTCCAAGAATCGATGGGGACAACAAATCCAGCACATAGGGACCGAGTACGATTCCTGTCGCCAGCATGCCGATGATACCCGGCATGCGGATCTGTTTACAGATGGCGGACATGGCAAGTCCGACCAAAAAGATAAGTGCAAGTGATGTTAACATATTTTTCCTCCTATGTGGTGTTGCCCCCTCACATTCATTCGGCGGCATGTCGTCGGCGCATCCTGAATATGTGCTTCGCACATATACGCCTCCTCCTTTTAAGCTCAAAAAAAGCTGACACCTTCTGCGATCAATATCGTAGAAGTCATCAGCTTTATAAGCAGTTCCGGTTACCCGAGGGAGAACCTCATTCCCTTTTTCTGTATGTAACTATACGCCCGTATTGCCGGTCTGTCAATCCTGAAGTTTCATCACTTTGTTTCGAACACCAGACGCATGCTGTCGCTCCCTGAAATCACGATTGTCATCTGTTTTCCGGAAATCGTCGCTTCCATCGTTTTGTTCGAATCACTGTAATGCAGGATGTATTTTTCACCTGATTTTTCCAGTGTTCCCGTGTGCGCCTTTCCACTGTTTGTAAATGTAAAATTCGTTCCATCCGCACACGAAAACTGTGGTGCCTTTGCATCCCGGTTTGAATCATCATATGTCATAGACTTCCCATTTACTGTCATTTCGACAATTGACCACGCAGATGTAATCTTCGCATTTTTTGAATCCGAACCTCCACATGCTGCAAGACACAACGCCATCGCAACAACCATTACAACACATAATAACCTTCTCTTCATCTCATTTCCTCCCCTGTTACTTATTGCTTTTCAGTGTACCATATCAAGATTATATATTGCAAGCAATCTCATGTTAACTATATGTAAATCATTCATGTTCAGACACAATTATGAAATCTCCCGCAAGGCTTTCTTAAACTGGAACGAAAACAGGATTGATGTAAATGTCACCGCAAGCACGTCCGCGATCGGCTCTGCCAAATAAACAGCCATCGTCTTATCTGCTGTAATGATATGCGGCAGAATGAAAATAAGCGGGAGCAGGAGCACAAATTTACGCATAATCGCAACAAGAATGGATGCCGGTGCATTTCCCAGTGCATTGAATGTCATCTGACAGGCAATCTGGATACCAAACATGAATAATGCTGCAAGGTAATAACGGAGCGCATCCTTGGTAAATGCAATCAAGGCTGCATCTGTCGTAAAAATCGATGCAAAAACCTTCGGGAAGCATATGATAAACAACCACAGAATCGTGGAATATAGCAGGCTGACCTTCAGCAATAGTTTAAATGCAGCCCGGACTCTGGATGCATTTTTCGCACCATAATTGTAGCTGATAATCGGCTGGGCACCCTGTCCCAAGCCCTGCAGGGGAAGCATCGCAAACTGCATCACACTTGTTAAGATCGTCATCGCACCGACTGCGATATCCCCACCGTATTTCAGGAGAGAAGAATTAAAGCACACCGATATAATACTCTCGCTGCCCTGCATAATAAAGATCGCAGAACCGAGTGCCAGACACGGAAGGATGTACGCTGCCTTTAATCCCATGTTTTTGCCACGGATACGGAGTGTCGTCCGCTTCCCGAACAGAAAGCTTATTACCCAGACGCAGGAGCAGCATTGGGAAATCACTGTCGCAAGTGCAGCTCCCCGAACACCCATATGAAGTCCGAAGATAAAGATCGGATCCAATATAATGTTCGCGATTGCACCGATCAATACGGAGAGCATGCCTTCCTTCGCAAAACCCTGCGCTGTGATAAACGCATTCATACCAAGAGTCAGCTGAACAAAGATCGTTCCGAGTGCATAGATATTCATATACGATGCCGCGTACTCGATCGTGTTGGCACTTGCACCAAAAGCGAGCAGGAAATCCCGGTTCCAGATCAGCAAAACTACCGTCAGAATAACGGATAAGAGTATCTGCATCGTAAAACAGTTGGCGAGTATCTTCTCCGCATCGTCTTTCTTATTTTTACCCATGAAGATCGTCGCACGAGGTGCGCCGCCATTTCCAACCAATGCCGCAAAGGCAGTTATAATCATGATCAGTGGCATGCAGACGCCCACGCCGGTCAGTGCCATCGCCCCCGTATCCGGGATATGTCCGATATAGATACGATCAACAATGTTATATAACATGTTAATCAACTGTGCGGCGATTGTCGGCAGTGCCAGCTTCGCAAGCAGCTTGCCGATTGGCTCGGTCGCTAAGAATGTACGGTCGGATTGTACGGACACGGATGTTGCATTCGATTCCTCTATTTCATTTTGTTGTTTCATTTCTTTTCCTCATTTCTACTATATGCTTGATAATTTTTCCGTTATTTCAAATGTGACATTACATTTTGATACAGCCGTGCATTATACGCTGCAAAATTCTTCTTTTCATCCTCCGAAAATCCCGCAAAGATGCACGATACAAGGGCTTCCTGTTTTTCTTCAATGGCACGGACA
>OLIQ01000422.1_pt1 | contig 19293 bp, 18 predicted proteins | sample 1609631 | NCBI WGS metagenome assembly OLIQ01 (sample SAMEA4350114, study PRJEB24818) | metagenome | biome: human; feature: gut; material: faeces | place: Denmark | collected 2013-09
GGGCAACGCCCTTAACATTCTTTGCTCTCTAAGTGCGGACTTTGTCCGCACTTAAGGACTAATGTTACTAACAAAAGAAAAAGCGGCGGATTTTATCCGCCGCTCAAAGAGCAATGAATGTTGGGCTTCGCCCAAAGGTATGTCGCTCTCTGCGGAGAGCGACAAGGGCTTTGCCCTTGACCTACAAGCCTTTGAAAAGGCTCGAGCGAAACTTTTAGTTGTCTTATGTGAAGTGCGTTAGTTTTTGAGACTCTGGAGAGGAGCTGGAATTCTACCGCCTCTTGCAATGAGTTTTGCAGGAGATTTTGTATTAACTTCCATAACAGGTCCGCCGCCGAGAAGTCCACCAAAGTTGAGTTCATCACCGACTTTTTTGCCAATAGCAGGAATAAGACGAACAGCAGTTGTCTTTGTATTAACCATACCGATAGCAGCCTCGTCTGCAATAATTCCGGAAATAACATCGGCTGATGTGTCACCAGGAATAGCAATCATATCAAGTCCGACAGAGCAAACAGAAGTCATAGCCTCAAGCTTAACAATAGAAAGAGCCTTACTTCTTGCTGCCTCAATCATACCAGCGTCCTCAGTAACAGGAATAAATGCACCTGAAAGACCACCGACATGAGATGAAGCCATAGCTCCACCTTTCTTAACAGCGTCATTGAGGAGAGCAAGGCAAGCAGTTGTGCCGTGAGCACCGCACTGCTCAAGACCCATTTCCTCAAGAATATATGCAACAGAGTCGCCGACAGCAGGTGTTGGTGCGAGTGAAAGGTCGAGTATACCAAAAGGAACACAGAGCCTTTTTGCAGCCTCTTGAGCAACAAGCTGACCTGCACGAGTAATCTTAAATGCAGTACGCTTAACAATATCAGCAACCTCAGTGATATTGCAATCTCCAGCCTTGCTAAGAGCAGCTCTTACAACGCCAGGACCAGAAACACCAACATTGATAACACAGTCAGGCTCGCCAGTACCGTGAAAAGCACCAGCCATAAATGGGTTATCTTCAGGAGCATTACAGAAAACCACAAGCTTTGCTGCACCAATGCAATCTCTGTCCTTAGTCTCCTCGGCGGCAGCCTTGATGATGCGTCCCATCTTAGCAACAGCATCCATATTGATACCTGTTTTTGTGCTGCCAACATTAACAGAAGAACAGACATTATCAGTAACAGAGAGAGCCTCAGGAATACTCTCAATAAGAGCATAGTCACCAGGAGCAAAGCCCTTATGCACGAGAGAAGAATATCCACCGACAAAGTTTACACCGACAGTTTTAGACGCTTTGTCGAGAGTTTTAGCAAATTTAACAGGATTTTTTGTTGGGCAGGCAGCCGCAACAAGTGCAATAGGAGTAACAGATATTCTCTTGTGAATAATTGGAATTCCATAATCCTTGCTTATATCTTCGCCTGTCTTAACAAGGTCTTTTGCATATCTGCAAATCTTATCATAGATTTTATCGCAGGCTTTATCAATATCAGAGTCGATACAGTCGAGCAAAGAGATACCCATAGTGATTGTACGAACGTCGAGATTTTCGTTATCAATCATACTGATGGTTTCAAGTATATCATGTGAATTTATCATTTTTAGAAAATCAATCCCTTCAAATTATTCAGGCTTTAAATATCAGACATGGTACATTGTGTTGAAAATATCCTCATGCATAACATGAACCTTAAGTCCAAGGTTATCGCCGAGGGCAACAAGTTTATCTGAAAGTTCAGAATAAGGGATTTTAATATCTCCGATTTCAACAAACATAATCATAGCAAACATTTCTTGAAGAACGCTCTGAGTTACCTCGATTATATTTGCACCAGCATCAGCACATACATTAGAAACCTTTGCAAGGATTCCAACATTATCCTTTCCGAGAACTGTAATAACAGCACGCATTTGTTATTCCTCCTAATTGTATAAGTTTATATTAAATTATCCAACATAATCCTCAACTTGTCAAGTCTTTTGATGATAAATATAATTTTCTCGAGAAAGCACAATATATAGAAAATACAATAGAAATATGTAAAATGAGCAAACAGTTGCAAACTTAATAATTTCCATCAATTCAATTATAGATATTTTTGTTAATATATCCGTATAAATTATTTTTTTAGTGTGCTATAATCTATAATAGCAGATTCAGAACTGAAAATTGAAAGGGTATATAAATATGAATAAGCGTTTTTTCTCAGATAGCCATACCCACAGCAAACATTCGTTTGACGGAAACGACCCTGTTATGATGCTCTGTGAACAAGCCATAAAGCTTGGACTTTATAGCATTTCTATAACCGACCATTGCGAATGTAACGAGTATTTCTTTAATAATGTGAGAAAAAGTATAGAGGCTTCTGTTATGGCTTCGGGTAAAGCGAGAGCAAGCTATGGCTCTAAAATGAAGGTATATACAGGTATAGAACTTGGTCAGCCAACACAAAATAAACTTGCCGCAGATGATGTACTTTCCTTGTGCGATTATGATTTTGTTATTGGCTCTCTACATAATCTCAAAAATGAACAGGATTTCTATTTTCTTGAATACAATAATGATAATGTTAATGACCTGCTCGAGAGATATTTCACACAGCTTTATGAACTTGCAGTAGATAACCGATTTGATACGCTTGCACATATGACATACCCCTTGAGATATATAGTTGGCAATGTTACCAAAAAAATTAAATACGATACATATAAAGAAATGATAGATGAGGTTTTAAAAGTTCTTGTCAGAAATAAAAAAGCTTTAGAGATAAATACATCAGGCTTAAGACAAAGAATAGGAATGACGCTTCCAGGAGAAAATATAGTTTCACGCTTCAGAGAGCTTGGCGGAAAATATATTACAATCGGTTCAGATGCACATAGATGGGGAGATGTCGGCTCAGGTTTAGAGGAAGGATATAGACTTGCCCAAAGGTGCGGTTTCTCTTATGTAACAGTATTTGAAAAGCGTCAGCCAGTACTATTACCAATAGATTAGTGGCGGAGTGCCTCCGCTGTCAAGACGCGGAATCGCTCGACAAGTCTCGCTTGTGGTGGATTAGGGAAGATAGTTGACGCGGTCGGAGAAATTCCCAGTGAACTATCGATTAGCTAATAGATTTTCCTAAGACAATTAAAAGTTTTGCTCAAGCTTTTTCAAAAGCTTGCAGGGTTGAGGACAGAGTCCCTCATAGGTGTTAAGGACAACGCCCTTAACATCTTGTGCTAATACGGGCGAACGCAGTTTGCCTATAAAATATCAGAGGAATAGAAAATGAATTATAAAATGAATCTTGGTGCATGGAATAGCATTTTCGCTGTTCCATGCAGTGTTGTTGATGAACATATAAAACTTGCGGGAGCGGCTCAACTAAAGGTTTTGTTGTGGTTTTTGCGTCACGCAGGAGAAAATTTCTGCGATGAAGATATGGCGTCAGCACTTTCAATGAGCCCAGCTGATGCCCGTGACAGTATGCAATATTGGATAGCAACAGGCATTATAACCATAGATAAAGAAAGTGGTTCAATAACTCCTTCTGTAAATGAAACTTCTGCACCATTTGGCTTTAAGCTTACAGAAAAACCTACTTTTACCGCTAAAATAGAACCTAAGGCTGAAACTTTAAAAGCAGAAATAACGTCTGTCGAACAGCCGATTGAAAAAAAGCAAAGTGAGCCTAAAAAACCACTCTCCAGACCGCAAAAGCCCGATTCAGCACACCTCGCAGAAAGAATGGTTGCTGACCAGTCAATCGCATTTCTTATGCAAGAGGCAGATAATATTCTTGGCAGAATGACAAGCAATGCTGATAAATGCACCTTGCTTATGCTGAATGAATATTACGGACTTCCTGTTGAAGTTATAATAATGCTTTTGCAGTATCTTCAGGATATGGGCAAAACTAATATGAAATACATAGAAAAGGTTGCCGAAAGTTGGGGAGATAATGAGATAACAACGGTTGACAGAGCCGAAAAGGAAATTATGCGTATGACAAATAGCAGAACTGCCTTTAGGCTTATAGTTCAAACAATCGGTCTTGAGGAACATTCCCCGACAGATAAGGAACTCAAACAAGCTGAGAGGTGGGTAAACGAATGGCACTTCACGGCAGATATGATTCGTGAAGCATATGAGAGATGTGTTGATGCTAAGGGCAAGTATATTCCTAATTATGTTGAATCCATACTTGAACGCTGGCATAAGGCTCATATTACAACCCTAGAACAGGCTAAGGCAGAGAAAAAGCCAAAAAGAGCTAAATTCTCAAGTGAATCAGAAGCAACCTATGATTTGGAAGCATATGAAAATTCAAGCATTTTTGATGAATAAGGTGATATAAACAATGGGATATTCCAAGGATATATATGATGACGCTTTTGAGGAACTAAAAGCGAGAAGAAATAAAGCAGAATATGATGCAATGATAAAGCATTCAGAGCTTATTAAAAAGTTGCCAAGGGTACAAGAGATAGAAGAAAGCCTTGCAAAAACAAGTACAATGGCTGCTCGTGCAGTATTTGCCGATAGAATAAGTGTAAGAGAAATGCTCGAAAAGCTTAAAACACAAAATCTTGCCCTGCAAATGGAGCTTAAAACAATTTTAGAAAAAAATGGTTATCAGTCAGACTATCTTGATGTACATTATAGCTGCAAAGAATGTAGCGATAAGGGATATATTGACGGGAAAATGTGTTTATGCTTAAAAAAGCTTTTGCGTGAAAAGGCATACGATAAACTAAATAGTGTTTCTCCGCTCTCACTTTCGGATTTCAAGACATTTTCACTCGATTATTATAGCCGAGAGCCTATTCGTGAGGGTGAAAAGATGATTTCACCATATACAAGAATGGAAAAAATTCTTAATTTTTGCGAAAGCTATGCAGTTAATTTCACACCACAATCAAGAAGTATTTTGTTTCAGGGTGGTTCAGGACTTGGAAAAACTCACCTTTCACTTGCAATAGCAAAGGAAGTTATAGACAACGGCTATGGTGTAGTATATGCTTCTGCACCTGATATTCTCTCAAAACTTGAGAGCGAGAGATTCAACGATGATAAATCTACTGATGCAACAGAAAATCTTCTCAAGGAATGTGACCTCTTGATTATAGATGACCTTGGAACAGAATTTCTAACACAATTTACATTGTCAAAAATTTATAATATAATAAATACAAGAATGCTGCTGAAAAAGCCAATAATAATAAGTACAAACCTTACACTCAAGGAACTTGAAAAATCCTATCATCAGAGATTGGTTTCAAGAATAATAGGCGAGATGCTCAGACTTAAATTTATTGGTAGGGATATTCGTCAGATGCAGTATAATGATACAGTTAAGAAAGGGTGACCTCTATGGAAAGAAATGTATTGATAACGGCAGACAGCACTTGCGATTTGCCAGCAGAGCTTAAAAAGAAATATAATATTTCAACATATCCGCTCCATATTATTCTTGGCAGAACAAGCTATGACGACGGTGTAAATATAACACCTGATGAAATTTATAAGCATTTTAAGACTTCTGGAACACTTCCAAAAACTTCAGCTGTCAATGTTCAGGAGTATATTGATGGATTTTTACCACTTGTAGAGCAAGGCTATGAGATAGTTCATATAAACTTGGGTTCAGCACTTTCTGCGTCATATAAAAATTGTTGCATTGCCGCAGAACAGCTTGGCAATGTTTATCCGGTCGATTCCTGCAATCTTTCAAGTGCATCAGGGCTTCTTGCTCTTGAAGCCGCTGAAATGGCTGAAAAGGGAATGTCCGGCAAGGAAATTGCAGAAAATATTCGTGCATTAACTTCGAAAACCTATGGAAGCTTTGTTGTTGATAGGCTTGATTATCTTCGTGCAGGCGGAAGATGTTCAACTATTGCAATGCTTGGTGCAAATCTCCTCAGCCTAAAGCCAAGTATCATTGTAAATAATAAGGATGGTTCTATGACGGTTGGCAAAAAGTATAGAGGTAAGCTCGAAAAGGTTTTGCCACAGTATATTGATGATAAGCTCGCGGAATTTGATAATATTAATCCCAAAAGAGTTTTTATAACACATTCAGGTATATCTGATGAGCGTTTAAAGCTTGTTTATGATTATCTCAAAAGTAAGAATGTATTTAATGAAATTCTTATTTCAAGAGCGGGTTGTACTATTTCATCGCATTGCGGTCCTAATACATTAGGAATTTTATTTATGACAAAGTGATTTAAAATATCAAAGGAGATTCTATGAAACTAAAGACGAAGGATATTGTTATTACAACCCTCCAAAGAGAAAACAGAGAGATTTCTCGTGATGAGCTTTTCAAACTTTCAAATATATCAGATAAGGCAAGCTATAACCTCGCTATTTCTGAACTTCAGGAGGACGGCGATATTATCCTTATAAAGAATAAAAATGTTGTGCTGAGTGAAGCAATGGGATATGTAAAGGCTACAATTCTCAGAAGCTCAAGATATTTTTCATTTGCAAGACCAGCAGACGGTTCACCTGATATATTCATTCCTTGCGAGAAGATGAAGGACGCTATCCCAGGGGATGTTGTCCTTTTGCAAGACATTCGCCAAGAGGAAAAAGGTCCTTCAGGAGGAGTTTTTCGCATAGTCAAAAAAGGCGACAGACTTATAACAGGTATGGTCGAGAGATATAAAAGTAAGCTTTCTGTTATTGCAGATGGCGGATTCGGATATAGTATTCCGATTGTAAGGGGCGGAGAACTCAGGTCCCGTGATGGGGATAAGGTTCGTGCGGCTCTTATGTATGACCAGCACGAAAGAAAGCTTTATTGCCGAGTTTTGAGCATTTATGGCAAGGCAAACAGTGCAAAGATATGTGCCGATGCAATTATAGATAGGTATGGTATTCCAAGCGAGTTTTCAAAGGGACTTCGTGCAGAGGCAAAGAGAGTTTCAGAAGAGCCTATCACAGCAGAAGAAATCGCAAAACGCAGAGATTTGCGTGATGAAGCAATCCTCACTATTGATAGTGCAGATGCAAAAGACCTTGATGATGCAATTTCCGTAAAGAAAACCGAAAATGGTTGGACACTCGGCGTACATATCGCCGATGTTTCGCATTATATCCGAGAAGGTAGTGAGCTTGATAAGGAAGCTTTTGAGCGTGGAACTTCCGTATATTTTGCAGATAGAGTTATTCCAATGCTTCCAGAGGAGCTTTCAAATGGCTGTTGTTCACTTAATAGCGGAACAGATAAATTGACTTTTTCTGCTATTATGAACATAGACCAGAAAGGAAATCTTTGCGATTTTGAATTTTGCAAGAGCATTATCAATTCCAAGGTAAGAGGAGTTTATTCCGAAGTTAATGAGATTCTTGCAGGAACTGCTGATGATGAACTTATAAGAAAATATTCTCCAGTTGAACAAACTCTCAAAGACGGAGAAGAGCTTTTTACAGTTCTCAAGCAAAATGCTAAAGAGCGTGGCGAGCTTGAAATTGAAACAACTGAACTTAAATTTGTTCTAAATGAAGCAGGCGTATGTATAGATGTTTCTACAAGAACTCGTGGCAAATCAGAAGAAATGATAGAGCAGTTTATGATTATGGCAAATCAGGCGGCTGGTAAACTTGCTAAGGAAAAGAATATACCGTTTGTTTATCGTATTCACGCAAAGCCTGAGGCAGAGAGAATCGCAGCACTTGCAGATTTAGCACAGGCTTGTGGTTTCAGAGTTAATAAGATAAAGCCAGGACTTACACAGCGTGATTTAGCAGAATTGCTTTCAGCAGCAAAGGGTACAAGATACGAAAAGCTTATGTCTATGCAGGTTCTTCGTACGATGGCAAAGGCACAGTATGACGATAGGCCAATCGGACACTTTGGTTTGTCACTTGCAGATTATTGCCACTTTACATCTCCGATAAGGCGTTATCCTGATACATCAATTCACCGTATTCTTTCAGCACTTGTAGGCGGAATGTCTATTGAAGAAATCAAGAGAAAATATGAAGATTTCGCAAAGGAATCTGCAAAGCAGTCATCAGAAAGAGAAGTAAGAGCTGTAAATGGTGAGCGTGATACAGAAAAGTGTTATGCGGCAGAATATATGACAGCACATATCGGCGAATGTTATGATGGCGTAGTTGAGGGCGTAACTGCAAAGGGAATATTCGTATCAATTCCTTGTGGAATAGAGGGCTTTGTAAACCTTTCAAGACTTGAAAATGCGTTTTTTGAATATAATGGCACAACAACTACAATCGATAAGCGTTCCGGAATAAGCTATTCTATCGGTGATAGTGTAAGAATAAAGGTTACTGCTGCAACAGTAGCACTTGGCACAATAGATTATGAATTAGTATAATAAAAGCTAATCAACTTTCCTAAAGACAATTAAAAATTTCGCTTGAGGCGGAGTGCTTCCGCCGTCAAGACGCGGAATCGCTCGACAAGTCTCGCTCGTAGCGAGTGAGAAGACGGTTGACGCGGTTGGGAAATTTTCTAATGGACTACCGCTTAGCTAACAAACTATCCTAAGACACTTAAAGTTTAGGTCAAGGGGCTGTTTTTTCACAGCCCCTTTTTTTAATAATTTATGTTATGAGTTTTAGTGAATTTTATTTAATTATTGAACATTGCAATAGCATTTTTAACCTCATTTGATGATTGGTCAATGGAGAGATATTCATATGAATAGAGCATAAAACCATCACAATTTATACTTCTACCATAGAGAATTTGATTTTTCAGAATTTCGTCAGATTCAAGCCAAGTTCCGCCGTCACTATCTGAACCAGCCTTATATACAGCCAAACCGATATAAAATTTTACGCTTTTATTGTTAATTATCTTTCGCCATTCATCAGCAGATTTTTTAAAAGGCAAATATGGGTGTGTATTGCTAACATAAATTTGTGGACAAATATAATCTACAAAACCTGCAATGCTTCCCCAGGATTTTATATCAGCAGAAATCTTTTCATCATTTTCGGTGTTGCATTGTGGAGAAATGCCGAATACAACATTATCTTTTATTTCGTGAATAGCTGTATATACTCCTGAAATTAGTGCATTAATATTAGCCTTACGCCATTCTGTATGTGTGAGTGGGGAATAATTTTCATCAACTGTTGAGAGATATTTTTTATAATCAACTTCATCACATTTCATATCGTCTTCAGGGTAGAAATAATCGTCAAAGTGTATGCCGTCTACTTCGTAATTTTCTATAATCTCACGAACACCATTTATAATTAACTCTCTTACTTCGCTATATGCAGGATTATAGTATATATTTTTTCCACTTTGAAAAGTATAGCGGTTGTTTTCCTCGTTATCATCATTTTGCCAAATGGTATATGGATTATCTGAAGATAGGGCAGAGGGTGTTTGGGAAAAGCGTATTCTTAGTGGATTTATCCACGCATGAACCTTTATATTCTTTTTGTGCGAGGAAATAATAATATATTTAAGAGGGTTATAGCTTGGATTTTTGCCTTGTGTACCACTGATAATATCTGACCACGGAAAATATTTTGAGGGATATAGTGAATCGCCGTTTGGTCGGATATGAATTATAATTGTATTGAGTTTATTTTTTGTGCAATTTTCGAGAATATCGTCTATTCGCTTTTGAAAGGCTTTTTCGCTGCGGTCTGTACCACTCATATTTAGTGACATATATGGAATCCATACGGCACGCATTTCCTCATCGGTATTTTCTTTGATTACAGCTGTTTCTATGGCTTTAACAGTAGTTTTTGGGGTGGAAATATTAGTTTTGCTTGTTTCGTATTTTGAAGGTTTTGATGAGGGAAAAATCATAGAAAGTATCACCGCAGAAATCATAAAAAATACGGAAATAAAAGCAGGAATGAGATTCATAGGATTTTTTTTCATTTGTCACACACCTTGATTTTTATTTATTATAATTATATAATAATTTTAAGTAAATAATTCTAAAGGGCGTGAAAAAGTGGAGTGGATTTTAATTGCATATCTTGTGGTTATAAATATTATAGCGATTTATGCGACAATTCACGATAAGAGAAGCGCTATAAAGCATAAATGGAGAGTGCCTGAAAGCACCTTGTTGCTATTAGCTGCGATGAGTGGTTGTGTTGTAATGTATATAACTATGCGTATAATTCACCACAAGACCAAAAAACTTAAGTTTATGCTTGGCATACCAATAATTTTTATTCTTGAAGTTCTGACAGTCTTTTGTGCAAAAGTGCTTATTAGCTGTTGGTAAACTAAGTTGAAAGGTGGAATTAATATGAATGAAAGTAAGTTTACACCTACACCACATATCGAGGCAAAATATGGAGATTTCGCCGAAACAGTTATTATGCCTGGTGACCCTCTAAGAGCCAGTCATATATCTGAAAATTTTCTTATAAACGCAAAGCTTATAAATTCTGTAAGAGGTATGTATGCTTATACAGGAGAGTATCAGGGTAAGAAGGTTTCAGTTATGGCAAGTGGTATGGGTATGCCCTCAATGGGAATTTATTCTTATGAACTTTATAATTTCTATGGTGTTAAGAATATAATTCGTACGGGTACAGCTGGTGCGATAAGTGATAAGCTTCATATCAGAGATGTAGTTCTTGCAATGGCATCTTGCTATAATTCAAATTATGCGGAACAATATAAGTTACCAGGCACAGCGGTTCCAACAGCGAATTTTGACTTGCTTAATTCTGCATATAACAAGGCAAAAGAAATAAATATGCCAGTGTATGTCGGTACAATACTTTCAACAGATAATTTCTATTATGATGACCCTGATACATTAAAACAGTGGCAAAAACTCGGTATTTTAGCTACAGAAATGGAAAGTGCAGCACTTTATTTTAATGCTATGCGAGCAGGTAAAAATGCTCTTTGCATATGTACAATATCTGATTGTCCTTTAACAGGCGAGAGTGCATCTTCTGAGGAACGACAAACCTCATTTAATGATATGATAAAATTAGCTCTATCATTAGTATAATTATCTTATAGACAGAAAGCCATAGCTCAACTATGAGTTATGGCTTTTTTTATGTTATATTAGAATTTTGCGTTATGGATTATTACTCCACGATTATCTACAAGACTTGAATTTTTATGATATTCATCAATATCTGATAGTACCCAAGAAAATTCACTTACTTTGATTATGCTTCCGCAAAATTCACAATGTCCAGTATTGAGAACAGTTACTTTTGCACCACAGTTCGGGCAAATGACGGTTTGTATACCGTTTTGGATATTAGTTTTTTGGTCAATTGTAAATCTTCTCATAAATTTAAGCTGATATATAGTCTTTAAATTTTCAGAAAAGCTTCCCTCAATAGGGATATTGGAATTTTTGCGGGAATCAAGAACATAATGTCTATGGATTGACATAAGGTATACAGTGATATATTCAAAACCAGATTCTCGCTCATATTTGTTGATAAAACAACCTACAAGTGAGCTGATATTATAAATATCCTTACGATTTTTTTCGAAATTGTCTTCGAGCAAAGAACGCATTTTTTCGTATAAATCATCACCAAGAAATATTCTTGATGCTTCAATATTGCCTATTGTCCAAGAATCCCAGAATATTCTAAAGCACTTTTTGCTCCATTCTATAAACTCAATAGAATTAAAGGCCGGGTCTGTGTATTGTAGAAAAACCATAATTTCGCTTGTATAGTTATTTGGAATAATATATGGGGAAGGCTTTTGATTTGGGTCTGCAAAAGAATCTGGATGAAACTTTTGCGGGGTGAAACCGTCACGAATAATATTTTTATCCTTAACTTCGTTGATTTTAAGATAGTCATCTATCGTTTTAGGCTTTTTTCTTGCTTTAATAAGATAATAAATCATAATACCAACTATGCAAAGCAAAGTAAAAACTACTATATATGCAATATTAAATGAAATTATGGAAGATACAATAATTGGTGCAAGTGCTATTGATATTATTAATAAAATAAATTTGATAAGAAGGAAAATAATTTCTTGTTTATCTTTTTTCTTCTTTTCCTCAATTATTTCATCTTGGTCTTTTGATATAGAGTCTTCATATTCTTTAAATCTTTCGTTTAGTTCATCAAATGCAAGACTTTGTATTGATTCTGGCAAATCATCATAATCAAATATGTTATATTTCAATTATTATAGTATCTCCTTTTAGAGTGCTGCTTTATTATTAGAAATTTATATTATGAATTATTACTCCACGATTATCAACAAGGGTTTTGTTTCTCAGATATTCATCAATGTCTGATAATACCCAAGAAAATTCGCTGACTTTGACTACGCTTCCACAAAATTCACAGCGTCCAGTATTAAGAGCAGTTACTTCTGCACCACAGTTTGGACAAATAACAATTTGTGTACCATTTTTAATATTAGTTTTCTGGTCAATCGTAAATCTTCTCATAAATTTAAGCTGATATACAGTTTTCAAATCCTCGGAAAAACTTCCTTCGATAGGGATATTAGAGTTTCTGCGTGAATCAAGAACATAATGCCTATGAATTGATGTAAGGTATACTGTAAGATATTCAAAGCCAGATTCTCGCTCATATTTATTTAGAAAACAACCTAAAAGCGAAAAAATCTTATAAATATCTTTGCGATTTCTTTTTGTGTTATCTTCAAGCAGAGAACGCATTTTTTCGTATAAATCATCGCCAAGAAATATTCTTGATGCTTCAATATTGCCTACTGTCCAGGAATCCCAAAATATTCTGAAGCACTTTTTGCTCCATTCTATAAACTCAAGAGAATTAAAGGTCGGGTCAGTGCTTTGCAAAAACACCATAATTTCGCTTGTATAGTTGTTTGGAGCTATATAGGGGGAAGGCTTTTGGTTAGGATTAGCAAAAGATTCTGGGTGAAAGCGTTGAGGGGTAAATCCATCATTGATAAGGTTTTCGTCTTCTATCTCATTGATTTTAAGATAATCGTCCATACTCTTAGGATTTTTCTTTGCTTTAATAGCATAAAAAATCATAATTACAATTATTCCTATTATAATCAGTGCTGCTATATATGGAATAGCTGGCATAAGTATAGCAAAACCAAGATTAAGAATATCACCATTGCTTTTGTTTGTTGGATAAGAATGATAATATTTAAAATAAAGCTCTTCATAGTTTATACTAATATAAAAATAAAATGCTATATTTAAGATAATAAATATAGTAAAAATTATAGAAAAAATATAGCTTGATTTTTTTTTCTTTTCTTTTTTTGCTTCGATTATGTCTTTATCTTCATTAGCCATTGCCTTATTATATTCGTGTAGTTTTTGATTTAATTCGTCATAAGCAAGACCATCGAGAGATTCAAGGTTTACATCATCATAGTCATCTTTATCAAAAAGCCCCATTTACAAGTACTCCCTTTAAGTTATTCTAAATATTCCAGACATACCGAGGTCTGTTCCAATTTGAGTTTTTCTTAGAGCTGAAATTCTCCAGCTTGAATTTGTTGTTTTGACAGTTTGACCGCAGAATCTACATTTTCCAGCAATAACTGCGTCAATATTAGAGCCACAGTTCGGACACTGGCAACTTGAAACACCTTTACCTATAAAACTTTTTTCTCCAAGTTTACGCCTTAGTGTCATACTATAAATAATAAAGTTATCCATATTTTTATTGCCGTGAATAGAATCTCCTGTTGCAATATCTTCTATATATTCAACAGCTTTAGCTTTTATGTAAAGGCTTGCATATTCAAATTTATCATTATATTCATAGCGATAGATATAATCTGTTTGAAAGTTTATTCTGTTGCATATATGAGCAATGCCCTTTTCAATATCGTCTTCAATTATTTTTTTATCATCAAAGAATATATCTTCTGTGGTAAGGTCTTCTATAAGTTTAAGATTTCTTTCTCCAAAAGCATCTTTATATGCTATGAAATAGTTTTCCGCAAACCATATAAATCTATCTCCGCTGAAATTTTCATCATTTTTGCGAATCTCATTAGAGATTTGCTCAGTTAAATTCTTTGGTTCACCAAAGTTGTTAGAATTTATCTGAGCCATTTGCTTATCTCTTTCACGAATAAATCTCTCACCAGCATTATCATCTTTGGCTTTTTGGTACTGATATTTTATGAAGTAATATCCACCAACGGCAATAAATACAATCAATAAAGTCCAAACGCCTGATGGGTCATCTGATGACGAACTATGAACAACATATCTTGTCATGTCAGTTATTTCATAGTTCGAGGCATAAGCACTAAGACTAAATATTCCCAAACAACAAATAATTGTGAGAAGTGTCAATAGAATTTTTCTTTTCATGTACTAACCTCTGATTTAGAATTTATTATTGTTATTAAAGACTATACCGCTAATATCATCAACGAAATTATTATCAACAGGTTCAAATTTTGTGAGAGTCCAGTCGGATTTTTCGATTTTAGTGATACTTTCGCCGTTTATAATTGTGGTTTTGATACCATTAGTTCTAACGAAGGTCATCTGATAAATGGTATCAAAAACTTCTTTTTTTTTTCCAGTAATAATGCTACCAGATGCTTCATCTACAATATAATTATTCATAGTTGCTCTAATGCTTACAGTGAGATTTTCAGAGTTTTCATCTATAACTAATTTATGAAGATAAGCATCTATAATATTGATATTATCTTTAATATTTACTCTACCAAGGCTAATAAGCTCTTGTATCTGAGCATTATGCTCCTCAAAAAGTTCTTTTGATTCAAATGTAAAAATTTTCTGCCAATCTCTCTGTGAAAAAGCGTTTTCAAGGGTTAAGAAGATATTTTTGACCCAATTAAGAAATTTTTCTAAATTGAAATTCTCATCTTTTTTGTATATATATTTGGCGATTTGCATATTAGCATTATGTGGAAATATAGGTGGAATATTTTTATAAATCTTTGTCGATTTTTTCTTATTTATTTTAAAAGTTATAAATGTAGAAACGAGTACTATGAGTCCAGCTATACAATATATTGCTAAATCGATTGAATTACTGCTTGCTGAATGTGAACGATAGCGAGAGTGAGAACGAGAACGAGAATGAGAGCGTCGAACTTGGGACAAATTATAATCAGCAGTAGATTGATTATAATTTTCATAGCTATTACTTACATAGGCAGGAAGTTCATATGCTTTAACAGCCATTGTTGTAGGAAGCGAAAATATTAATATCATAGAAAGGATAATGGCAAAAATATTCTTTTTCAATTTTATATACCCCTATTAAATTTAATTATTACTAAAGATTATTCCTCTCATCTCATCAACGAAATGCTCGTCAACAGATTCAAGATTTGAGAGAACCCAGTTGAACTCTCCAGAATGAACAACGCTTCCGCAATATTGGCATACTCCTGCACTTGCAGATTCAACAGTAGCACCGCAATGTGGGCAAACATTAACAATAAGACCATTTATAAGATTAGTTTTTATACCTTTGCGTCTTGTGAAGGTCATCTGATAGATAGTATCAAAAACTTCATTTTTATTGCCCATAAGAACCTTGCCATTTTTCTCATTTATAATATAGTCATTCATAGTTGCTCTCAGGCTTACTGTGAGGTTTTCAAAGTTCTCATCTATGACAAGTTTATGCAAGTAGGCGTCTATGACATTGATATTTTCCATAATATTTATTCTGCCAAGGCGAATATATTCTTGCAGCTGTGTGTTATGCTGCTCAAAAAGTTCTTCCTTTTCGATAGTACGGATTTTCTCCCAATCACGCTGAGCCCAAGCGGTCTGAATAGTAATAAAGATGTTCTTAGCCCATAACAAGAATTGTTCTGTGTCGAAATTCTCATCATTTTGCTTAATAAACTCAGTAATTTGCTCAGTAGCATTATAAGGGAACATAGGAGGAATGTTCTTATATTTTTTAGATTTTTTATCTGGTTGTTTTACACACCAAATTATAAGACCAAATACTGAAACGAATATAACTAAAAATGCTATTACCAAAATTATAGCTGTTTTTTCGTCAATTTCAGAAGAACCTGATGATGAACTACTTCTACCAGATGATGAATAAGAACGAGAGCGGGAACGAGAGTTAGAGCGAGAACGAGAACGAGAGCGAGAACCACCACTGTAACGATGATGGTTGCCAGTATCAAGAGGAAGATTATAGTAAGCGTCAACAGCTAATGCCGTAGGCATAGAGAACGCCACTATCGCTGAAAGAATAACTGCAAGAATTTTCTTTTGTATTTTTTTCATTTATTACACCTTTTACACCTAAAATTAATATTGATTTGTACCATCAAGGAAAACTATGCCACGGTTGTCATTTACAAAATTCACATCAACAGATTCAAGATTTGAGAGAACCCAGTTGAATTCATCTGTATGAATGATACTTCCGCAATATTCACATTTACCCGAACTTGCAGAATTTACAGTAGCACCGCAGTGAGGACAGATATTTGCAACAAAACCATTAACTATATTTGTTTTAACGCCTTTTCGTCTTGTAAATGTCAACATATAGATAGTATCAAAATAAGATTTTTTATTGCCCATAATGGCTTTTTTTGTTTTTTCGTCCATTATATAGTCAAGCATAGTTGCCCTTAGACTTACTATAAGATGCTCAAAGTTTTCATCAATTACAAGCTTATGTAAGTAGGCATTTAAAACTTTGATTTCGTCTATAACATTTATCCTGCCAAGGCGGATATATTCTTGTAGCTGTGTGTTATGCTGTTCAAAAAGTTCTTCTTTCTCAAGGGTACGAATCTTTTCCCAATCACGCTGAGCCCAGGCGGTTTGAAGTGTAATGAAAATTTCCTTACTCCAGCCAAGAAAGCCTTCGGTAATGAAATTTGGGTCATTTACTCTCATAAATTCTGTAATTTGTTGGTTAGCATTATAAGGCATATTATTTTTAGAAAAAGTCTTATGATAAGTTTTCTTGCACATACCATAGATGAATACACCCGCAATTATTACAATAAAAATACCTGCCGTGATAGGGTCATTAACTCCCGAACCTGAACCACTTGAACGAGAACCACTTGAACGAGAACGAGAACGAGAACCGCCACTATGGCTGTGGTGGTTACCAACATCAAGTGGAAGATTGTAATATGCCTCAGCAACCATTGCCGTAGGAAATGAAAGTGCTAATATCGCCGAAAGAACAACCGCAAGAATTTTCTTTTTCATTTTAATTCGGATTTTCTCCTATCAATTCTGATTATTATTCAATATGATTATGCCACGATTATCGTTGTAGAAGCCATCTTCAACACCTTCCATATCAGAGAGAACCCAGTTGAATTCGCCTGTATGAATGATACTTCCGCAGTATTCACATCTGCCAGCACTTGCGGAATTAACAGCCGCACCACAATGTGGGCAGACATTTGCAATAGCACCATTGACAAAAGCAGTTTTGATACCCTTTCTTCTTATAAATGTAAGCTGATAGATAGTATCAAAGACTTCCTTCTTATTGCCCATAAGAACCTTGCCAGATTTTTCATCAATGATATAGTCATTCATAGTTACAAACATACTTACTGTTAAGTGTTCGTAATTATCATCAATTACAAGCTTATGAAGATAAGCGTTTGAAACATTGATATTCTCTATAACATTTATCCTGCCAAGGCGGATATATTCTTGTAGCTGTGTGTTATGCTGTTCAAAAAGTTCCTCTTTCTCAAGAGTACGAATCTTTTCCCAATCACGCTGAGTCCAAGCTGTTTGTAGAGTGACAAAGATATTTTTGCTCCACTCAAGGAATTGCCCAGCATTAAAGTTTGTATCATTCTGCTGAATAAATCCTGCGATTTGAGGTGTGAAATCGTATGGAATAATTCTATTGGAGTTATTTTCTGACCTTTTCTTCTTGCCTTTGCATGTTTTAGTAAAAAACAAAATCAAAACTATAATAAATATTATTGCTCCAACAGTTATTACAATATCTTCTGGATTAGAAAGGTCAATAGAAGATTTTGAGCTTTTTGAAACACTGCCAGAATAATTGCTGTAGCTTCTGCTTGAAGACGAATCAGGTTTACTGTTTTTTGAAGACGAACTTGATCTACTCCTTGAACTACTTCTCGAAGATGACCTTGACCTGCTTCTTGATGAGGAACTTTTTTTCTTGTTATTATATCTGTGATAATTACCTACATCAACAGGCAGAATATCGTATGCTTCAGCAATCATTGCCGTAGGAAGTGAAAGTGCTATTATTGATGAAAGTATAATTGCAAGGATTTTCTTTTTCATTTTAATTAAATTTACTCCAATCAGTTTTGAGTATTATTGTTATCTAAAAGAATTACACCACGGTTATCATTCTTGAAGCCTGGTTTAACTGCCTGCATATCAGAGAGAACCCAGTTATATTCGCCAGAATGAACAATGCTGCCACAATATTCACATCTGCCAGCACTTGCAGAATCAACAGGGGCACCACAATGTGGACAAGAATTAGAGATAACACCATTGATAAGTGTAGTTTTAATACCATTGCGTCTTGTAAATGTAAGGAGATATGTCATATATACATCCTTGTCCTTGCTACCCTTAAGAAGCTTACCTGATTTTTCATCAATGATATAGTCAACCATTCTGACCTTCATACAAACAGTTAAATGCTCGAAATTCTCGTCACGAACATACTTATGTAAGAATGCCTGGTTAACATTTATTCTTTCAATGCAATTTATTCTGCCAAGGCGAATATATTCCTGCAGTTGAGCATTGTGTTGTTCAAAAAGCTCTTCCTTTTCGATAGTACGGATTTTCTCCCAGTCACGCTCGCTCCAGGCAGTTTGTAGTGTAATAAAGATGTTTTTGCTCCATGCAATAAACTTTTCTGTATTGAAATCTATATCACTTTGCTTGATAAATTCAGTAATTTTGTTTGTGCAATCAGCAGGCATATATTGAGCAGGTGTTTCATAAGAACTGTAAGAAGTATTCTCATTGTTGCTTTTGTTTTTAGAACGCTTATTAGAAATGATAGATATTACTATAATACCAATAAAAATGATTGCAGTAATGATGAAACCCTCTGGGTCATCTGAAACACTACTACTTGAGTATGTAGTACCACCGTAATCAGTAGTACCACCATAATCAGTGGTACCACCCCAATCGCCACCACCCCAATCGCCACCACCGCCATAATCATTGAAGTTGCCGACATCTAGTGGAAGATTATAGTATGCACCGACTAAAGCTGAAGGTATTGATAGCGCAACAAGAGCAGAAAAAATAATTGCAAGTATTTTCTTTTTCATAATATAACACCTCTAAATTATTTAATAATGTAATTGCACTGTAATATTT
>OLIQ01000423.1_pt1 | contig 19287 bp, 18 predicted proteins | sample 1609631 | NCBI WGS metagenome assembly OLIQ01 (sample SAMEA4350114, study PRJEB24818) | metagenome | biome: human; feature: gut; material: faeces | place: Denmark | collected 2013-09
CCACCGGTATTTTCATAGATAACCTGCGCACTGCTTCCATCCTTTGTTATACGATACACCCGCTGACCGATCATGATATAGAAATGCTCATCATAATAATAAAGCTTGGAATTCACGTCATAATAGAGGGCATCTTCATCTTCAAATTCGTAAAACTCCGCATACGTTCCATCCGGGGAAAGACGATATATGACGTTATTTCCGCATTTCTCTAATGTATCTTTTTTATTATTATTTCCCAGCTCCAAAGCACTTCTGTACAGATATACATAACCATCCACAACCAGCGCATCCGCCTTGTAGTTTCCATATTGATATTCAATCTCTTTGTTATTGTCGAAGAAAAAGATATCCGCATGGTTTTTCTGAAATACGATAACCACCACCAGCAACCATGCGAGTAAAACGATACTTACGACTGTAATAAGAACATATAGTTTTATTTTCTTCATTCCTGTAACGTTTGCCCCTCTCCATTTTCATCACTTACATAGATCCACATAGCCGGACGAACACCCTGATAGTAATCTGCCATACATTGTGAATAATACCCGTCCCCCCGAATAATGGAGATCTGATTCTGTGACTTTCCGGTTGACCGCAGCATCCACGAAATCCCTTCCGTCACATCTGGAGCACTTTCCCCAAATGGTACTTTTTCACGAATGCGCTGTTGCTTTATCTCTTCGTAGCGCTGTAAAACAGCCTCGCTTGGTTTGCATAAAAGTGCTTCTGCTTTTGGTAATTTGTGCCCATAATACTTCTCCATTTCCTTCCAGCTCAGCAGGAATATCCGATCCGTCGTATCCCCCCTTGACTCCCAGATTGACTCATCTGCTCCTGTGACATATCCTGCTATACTCGGATTCTTCAATACCGATTCCTTGATACGCGCCTGTGTTTCCTTATCAAATGCGTCCGTATAAAACTCCTCATTCAGCCATGTCCGTATCTGGGAATCCTTCCATATCACACAATTGGGGCTGTCAGAAAACCGCTGATAGCCAATTACGTCATGCGAGATAATCAATATTGAATCCCCGTCCTTGTCCAATACATCCCAATAGATCGGGTCCTCTGTCTCCGTATCCCCGTCCTGCTCATAGGTTCCCATCTGCACGATATCACCAACTTCTGCACGTTTAAGCTCGACCGTCTCCAATGCTTCTGCTTCCACTGCAGCGACCGTTGTCGCCTCTGTGGATTCTACGCTTTGCTGTGCACACCCGCTGAGCAGGCACAGGATCATAAATCCCAATACACCTGTTTTTTTCATACCTTTATTTTTCTGCCTCATACCGCTCCTTGAAATATGCAAGCAACTCCTTATAATCCTGCATAGAATGATAGAAACGGACCGTATCTGTATATTCACTGCCGTTCCATTGGTACGCATAAGTAACTACAAAACATGCACCCGGATTCTTGAACTTCAGAATCTTCTCAACCGGCAAAGCAAATGTTCTGAATTTTCCATTCTGCATTGTCTCCTGAAATAACGGGGTCTCACGAATCCGCTTCAACAGAAAATCTTTTCGCTGGATCATCTTTATAGCCTTCAGCTCCATGTCCCGGCTGTCCATTGACTGCCCGACATGTGTCATATTAGGTCCCTGTGATTCCACCTGTTTCACCTTATATCCGGATAATCCGTTTGCCTCTAAGAATGCATCCCCGTTCAGATGTACGACATACGCATGGTTCGCTTTGTCTACCAGCACGGCATAAAGAACATCTGTATAAGTACGGAGCTTCCGCTTGTAAGCCGACTTGAATAGCAGACTCCCAAACATCAGCGTGAAACATACAAATCCTAGTACAGTATTCCGTTTATCGTTCTCACAATCGCCGGTTATTCCCATCCACGCTGCATATGCCAGCCCGCCAATCGATGCAAGCAACAGCACCAGCCATGCCAGAAATCCCAGAACCGACATATTCCGTATCGTTCTCGGTGGATAGCTGTACAGCTTCATCTCCTGTGTACCTACTGGTGTCTCCCGTTTACTCAGCTCCCCATTCACATCAAATAGTTTTTCATCGCTCATTTTGTTACCTCTTTCTACTGTAATTTTCTTCATTCTACCGTCTGCGTAACAGTTTTTCGATTCATTTTCCGCGAATCGAAGATTTTTTCCGTCAAACTCAAGTTTTGCATGAATCCCTGTTTATTACAATTCATCTGTCCGTTTTTGCATAATCAGATGCAATTTTTGCATGATCGCATATATGCGTGCATTTTCCTCTTCGCCATAACAAAAAAGAGGTGCTCTGCACCTCTCTCTTGTTTTTCTGTTTACTTATACTTCTTTCTGCAAATTCCGTATCACGATCTGCTCCTGATTATAGATATGTTCTTTCATGATTTTTTGTGCTGTCTCAACATCACCCTTCAAAATCGCTTCTGTAATCTGGTCATGCTCCCGGATCAGATTCTCATGATACGAAAAATCCTTAACATATTCAAACCGGTATCGATACACCTGTTCCCGCAGATTCATCGCGATCGTGATCAGCTTCTGGTTCTTCGATGCACGGTAGATTGTGTTATGAAAACGCTCATCGCCCTCCACAATTGCCTGCACATTTTCTGATTTGACCGCTTCACGAAATGCCACGCATGCCTGTTTTATCTTTGTTTTATCATTCTCATCCAACCGCTCGCATGCAAGCTTGACTGATAATGAATCAATCGCCAGACGCACCTCCAGCGCATCCTTTAAATCACGCACCGTAATCTTCGCAACCTCCGCACCTTTCCGCGGAATCATAACAACCAGACCTTCCAGCTCCAGCATCCGGATTGCCTCACGTACCGGTGTCCGGCTGACACCAAGCTTGTTCGCCAGTGTAACCTCCATCAGACGTTCTCCCGGTTGCAATTCTCCCTGTATGATTGCCTTGCGCAATGTATGAAATACAACCTCCCGAAGCGGAAGATACTCATCGATATTCATATCTAGCTTCATATCTGCTACCTCCTTGCCATCCTGTCAAAACTTATCCATTCAGAGATCCATTACCTTCTCCGTTCCCCATATACATCATAAATAATTATATCTTTTTCGTGTATACAATATACATTACTATGCATAGACAAATATTTCAAGCATATTTTTCATTTCTACCAGAGTATTTTTTTCAAAAAAGTTCATGTCTCTCACAATTCTACAAGAATCCACAATTAACTCTAACACGGCTGTGTTACATACACCTCAGAAAGTCCGTACTGCTGCCGGATTTTCTCCGCCGCCTGCTCTGCAATCGCTTTCTCTCTATATAAACCAAACACTGTCGGTCCGCTGCCGCTCATGATTGCATTTTCGGCACCGGATTCTTTCATCGTCTGCTTGATCTCCTCAATCTGTGGATAAAGCTTTGTTGTGACTGTCTCCAGTACATTTTCCATACGGCTTGCCACTCCAGACAGATCTCCCTGCTTCAAAGCTTCTATCATACCCGCAACATCCGGGTGGTGCTGCAGTTCATTTGCATGCAGGTTTTCATATACCATCTTCGTGCTGACCGATATTGTCGGTTTCGCCACAACGACATAGCAATCCGGCAGCGGTGCCACCTCTGTCAACACCTCGCCGATGCCTTCGGAAAGCGCGGTCTTTGCCATGATACAATACGGCACATCCGCTCCGAGCTTCACACCAAGCTTCATCAATTCCTGATCACTGACATCCAGTCCATACAACTCCCGCATCGCATGAAATGCTGCAGCACAATCTGTACTGCCACCTGCCATACCTGCTTCGACCGGAATCCGCTTCACAAGCTCAACATGGATATTCCCGGTCAGATGATAGGTCTCCCCCATCAGCACGATTGCCTTATAGATGAGATTCCGCTCATCACACGGCACAAACTCTTTGTCACACGAAAGCGTGATTGCAAGCGCATCCGCCTCTTCCATCGTAAATGTCAATGTATCATACAAGCTAAGGTTCTGCATGATCATACAGACATCATGATAACCATCCTCACGCCTGCGCAGAACGTCAAGTGCCAGATTCACCTTTGCATATGCATTTCTCGTTAACGTTTTCATCCTTGAAAGCCTCCCGTTACAAACAATCTGTTTTTATTATACCAACGCAAACGTTTCTTCACAATCTATTTATTTTCCCATAACGGCAGAAATCCATGCCGCATCTGCAACATGGATTTCTGTGGGTTTTATATTCAATTTTTGTTAAATTTAAGATTTCACGATCAGTAACCGATCGCCCTCCGATACATAATCGGATTCCAGATTGTTCAACTGCTTGATAGCATCAATCGATGCATAATATTTTTTTGCGATACTCCACATACTGTCTCCCTTTTGCACGACATACCCGACAATTCCCGGCTGTGCCGCCTTCTTCGCTTCATCGATTGGCAGAATCTGCAGATCCGTCATCGCCTGGCTCTCCCCCTTCGCAAATACGGAGATATTCAGATTGATCTGCGCCTTGATTTCAATTTCTTCACTGTTTAACAGGGATGCGGTAAGCTGGTCAATACACGGATGAATGCGTACCGAATCCTCCTGCGCAAGCGGTACCGTATCCGCAGTATAAGAAAATGGAATCTCCGCCTCAACACTGCTCATCGGATCATCTCCGGTTGCAATATACAGCACACAGCATTTGACGACACCGGTAATTTCTGCGCCACTTTCCCCGACAACCACATCATCCACATCGACATCACCATACACATGGCAGATCTGCAACAGCTTTGCCTTGTCTCCACCGATCTGTTTTCTGGCAGATACTTTTGCCTTCGCTGCATTGCGCAGCAGCAGGTTCTCATAGTCCATCACTTCAAACTGTGGCACAAGCTCCGCACTTGGCGAATACACATCTGACAACATCTGACATGTACAATCCTCATACAGCTTAATATTCATATCAATATTATAATCACAGCCAAACACGCGATCTTCTCCATCTGCATCCTGCCGGATTGTAATTTCCCCCTTGCCAAGCACATAATCGACATCCAGCATCATCCCCTCCGTCGCGCCACTGCAAGGCACCTCACGATAGAGCGACCGCACCGAGAAAATAGACTGTACCGGGAGCCGTTCCTCGCCCCCTTTATATAAAATGAAGATTTCTATCTCCCCCCGCACCAGAAGCTTCTCATCGCCCGCCTTTGTCTCCATGTTCCGAAGCGCGACACATTGCCATAAAATCTCCTGAATATTCGGTTTGTTCTGTGGGATTTCCAGCTCCTCCCGCACCTTCAGTACATCACGCTTGGCGAGGACAACCTGACTATATGTAACATCCCGGTACTGACAGGCAACTCCTTCCCCCTGTTCAATTCCCGTCGCTGCATCCATGCACATTTCCTCATACACATTGACACTTGTTCCGATCAGTCCTCGGACCTCCAGCTTGCGCGAATTGATCATGCTCACCGTCAGATCCTCCAACTGGCTGTGGCAATCCACCTGACTGGAGGAAGACACCCCATCACAATTGACAACATCTTCAAAAGGAATATCACTCTGGAACTGACACAGGCGCGGAATATCGCCCCCTGTCCGGTACAATACACGCACACAGACCGATCCGGTGATGCGCACCTTTCCATCCTCCGGAATCATGGATTCCAACAAAATATGTCCTTCTTTGGCAACGATCTTTTCCATATCCCCTTTACTGTCCGGGATTGTAAAATCATCATCGACCGTTATCTGTGAATATTTGGACTGCGTCAACACGCTTGTATGTATTTCCTTTTTCGAAAATTCCATAGCTCCCTCCACCAAACTAGATTCTTACCCTCTGCTTTATATGTATTCTGATGTACTCTGAATTATGATTATTTTATGTAAATAAATTCCTACACGCAACAACTGTACTTACGATGCATTCAACACCGGCAACTCCAGCCGTGACAATCGAATTACAATATATGGATACATCGAAGATGTCCCTGTCTGCCCGGCAGCCATATCAGGCTCTGTACCAGATGCGGCACCGGTTATCTCCCCCTTCATCTCTGCCTCCGTCTTGAGGTCTGTCTTTATGTAGATTGCACGCTCCGTCTTATACAGTTCCTCCACAACCACGCACAGATTCGTGCGGTCGTGTTCCCCATACCCGACCACAATATACAGATGATCTTTCGTCGTATAACTCATCTGGAACGCATGTAACTTCTTTTCCTCTATAATCTGCCGTAGATCATCCGGCAGCTCTGTCTCCGCACACACTGTAAATTCCAGCTCCTGTCGTTCCCGCGCTTCCTGCTTCCGACACCCGGATGACACACACGCCAGTGCAACCAAAACCAAAATCATAAACTGCCTCCCGCTTCGCCCTTTATTCAACATTTTCCCATTACGATCCACCATGATCCCCCATTTCTCCATCCGCCTTTTATCTCATATCCTTACAGATGATAAAACGTTTCATCTACGCAGGTTGCGCAAATGAAACTATTTTGCTAAAATATATGTGGTTTTTCCTGCCCTATGCGTAAAACCACAAATATAAATATAAGAGGCGTAATCATGTCAAAAAAATTAAACCGTAACGATCCTTGCTGGTGTGGCAGCGGCAGAAAATACAAGGTCTGCCATGAAGCTTTTGATGATAGAATCGCAAAAATCGCTCATCAGGGACATATCGTTCCTACTCATAACTTAATCAAAAATGCAGAGCAGATTGAAAAGATCAAGGAGAGCGCAAAAATCAACATCGCCGTACTGGATGAAATTCAGAAAACAATTCACGAGGGGATGTCTACCGCAGAGATTGATAAGATCGTCTACGATATGACAACCGATATGGGTGGTATTCCTGCACCTTTAAACTACGAAGGATTTCCATACAGTGTATGTACCTCCGTCAACGATCAGGTCTGCCACGGTTTCCCATCACCAGATGTCATCTTAAAATCCGGCGATATCATCAACGTAGACTGCTCTACCATCCTGAACGGCTACTTCTCCGATTCTTCCCGTATGTTCTGTATCGGCGATGTCAGCCCGGAGAAGAAAAAACTCGTCGATGTAACCAAAGAAGCAATGATGAAGGGACTTGAGCAGGTAAAGCCTTGGGGGTTCCTCGGTGATATGGGGCAGGCTGTCCATGATTATGTATATGCAAACGGCTATTCCGTTGTCCGTGAGATCGGTGGTCACGGTGTCGGCATCGAGTTCCACGAAGAACCTTGGGTAAGCTACAACTCCAAAGCAGGTACGGAAATGCTTATGGTACCGGGGTTCATGTTCACGATTGAGCCGATGGTCAACATGGGCAAGCCAGACATCTTCGTTGACGAAGCAAACGACTGGGAAGTTTATACCGAGGACGGACTTCCTTCTGCACAGTGGGAGATTCAGGTACTCGTTACAGAAAACGGATACGAAATTATTTCCTACTAATTGAACTTAAAAGATTGATCTCTACGTGAAAATGTAAGACGCGCAAGACCAACGAATAATACAGATGTATCATATTTACAATTCTTAAACAGACCATTGAAGCACGCCGGCACTTAATGAGTGCGCAGCACGAATTTAGTACCGCTGCGTGATGAAGTGAGCGGGAGCGCGTCTGTGTAGAATTGTAAATACGATACATCTTTTTTTCTGTAAACAGCGCGTCGTATATTTAAAATGATTTGTCGATAAAAGGTAATCCCCGGTGGATATATGTGATGTCTTCCGCTTCATCATACGTGAAAGCAATGTTCACATTTACCTTGTGGTCGTTCTGGTAGACGTAATCCGGAACGTTATCACTGTATCCATAGATGCATAAGGTATCCTGCAACTCGATTTCGTTGCGCTTCTTTGCATGCATTGTCTCGAAAAAATCTGCCGTTGCTTTCTTCATTTCATCCTCTGTCATCCGCCCTTTTTCCTGACTGCACAGATAGAGATTACTGCTGCCGGAAAGCCCCAAATCTGCGTAGATCTGATCGAGTTGCTCCTTACACCGGTAGATATTTTCCGTCGACTGATTTTTGAGTGCAATCTCTGTCATCAGATAATTCTCCTGTGTGGTCGAGCCATCGGCGTTTGTTTGTTCCATCGAAATCAACCGGATGGTCGTGTCACCATTTTCTCCCTTTTTCACAAATGTTGTCGAGATATTTTCACCCTCGATTCCTGCGATTATGTCATACCCCGATACGATTCCAAGCTTTTCCCCAACTCGTTGCAGGATTTTTTCTCTTGCAGCACCGGTCATCGGCTCATCCCCATAATGTGCATAGAACTTTACCTCTGCTGCCGTTACATTTTCTACGCCATCGCTCATAACCTGCGTCACCATCTGGCTCTCCCGGTCAATCCGCTTCGTAATAAAGATTTGCAGCGCAACCGCTGCCCAGATAAGTACAACAATATATAACTTTTTTTTCGTGTTCATAGCCCTTCCCCTTTTCAAGGTATTTCCGCGGTCCGGCATTTGCGCCAGCTGCGTACTAGAAGTGTTGCCACGTTTCACGAGCCTTATACATTTAAAATTTCCACTTTACTTTATCGCGTTAAAGCATTATACTGTTGTCAATGATTGAAGCTGTGCCAATCCTGTCAAATCAATTTGAATTACAGTCACAGCATGGAGGTATATTATGACAATCGGAATTGTTGGACTTGGACTGATCGGTGGTTCGTTTGCAAAAGCATACAGTGACAACGACGAACACAAGGTTCTCGCCTATAACCGCAGCAAGGAAGTGATTCAGGCTGCGTATAACGATAAAGCCATTGACGGCGAATTAAACGAAGGAAATATCAAAGACTGTGATCTGATTTTACTCTGTCTGTATCCACAGCTTTGCATCGATTATCTGACGAAGATGGCACCTTATATCCGCAAAGATGCGATGGTGATCGACTGCTGTGGTACAAAAGAGCTGATCTGCGAATCCTGCTACCCAATCGCCAAGCAATATGGCTTTACCTTTGTCGGCGGACATCCAATGGCAGGACGCCATTTCTCAGGCTACGCATACAGTACAAAGACGATGTACAATGGTGCTTCTATGGTACTTGTACCGGAAGACCTGAACGATACGAAATCCATCGAGCGTGCGAAGAAACTGCTGTCCCCGATTCATTTCGGTAAATTCACGATCTGTGACGCAGACCGCCACGACGCAATGATTGCATTTACATCCCAGATGGCACATGTCGTATCCAACGCTTATGTGAAAAGCCCAACCGCCAAAAATCATGATGGTTTCTCTGCCGGAAGCTACAAGGATCTGACACGTGTTGCCTGGTTAAATGAAACGATGTGGACGGAACTTTTCTTAGAGAACAAGAAGCATCTGATCAAAGAACTTGATTATTTCATCACAGCCCTGCAGGAATACAAAACCGCGATGGAAAACGATGATGCAGAAACATTAAAAAAACTCCTTGCAGATGGTAAACACTGCAAGGAGGAAATCGACGGAATTACAGGAGAATAATTTACACACGATGATTGGATACAAAACAACTGGCAATACCACTAACCAGACCGGCTGCAAGCAGATAAATACCTGCCTGAAAGCTCTTCCAGATTGTTACTCCTGACACAGCAGATCCAGATAAAGCCTGTGAAGAGATAAATCGCGCAAGCATCCCGGAAATCCATGTCGTTACATTCCCCATATCCACAAGTGCGAGGATAACCATACTCACAACAATCATACAGGGTATCGCCTTGAGCGGCGGTATCCTGACAAAAGATAACACAAGCATCCCCACCGCGCCAATCAGGAGTCCAATCGGAATTCCACGCCACATGTCAGAAATCAATCCCACATTTTCACAGATCTTCATAATACTGTACCGGATCTGCACGCTTGCATGATATGCCGACAGATCAATGGCTGGTACAAACAGGCTTACAATCAGCAAGACCGCAGACAAAATACCAAGCAGCATACTCGCTGTTACAAATTGACTTTTTTCATTTTGATTCTGATTATCCATTGTTCCGCTTCCGTTCCAAAAAATCTCCAACTGTTCCAAGTGTATAAAGCACAAGACCTCCTATATAAAAGACTGGTCCCAACCCTCTTCCAGCATCATAATTAGAAGATGTTCCTGCCGCTTTGACCAATTGAACATTATCTTTCAACAACTGCATCGACTGTGAATATTGCTTATTGTTCACGATAATGATAAAAATCACGATCATAACTACAATTGGTGCAAACCGCATAATCGGATTTGTGGCGAATTTCCGCAGTCCCTTAATATAATCAGAAGCAGAAAGCAGTAACATCCAAACACCGACTAAAATTGCTACAATACCGAGCACTAACACGATGGTTGCTCCCATAGCCAGAATACTTCCATCCGCTTCCACCATAGAACTCTTCAGACCGATTTCAAACAAATCCGCTTTTCGTTTTACATCATAAACCTTCTCCCAGATCCAGTTCATAAATGGTGCCAGATACAATAATATGGATCCAACAAATGCAAACAGCAGATTCATATCGGTACCAACAGACTGAACATATCCAACAATATCAATTATCTTTCCCGTATCAGCTTCTTTTCGACGATGTTTATTCTCCGGAACCGGTTTTACCGTACTTTTTGCGGCAAGCTTCGCCCGCTCTTTTTCCTTTGCTTTTTCTTCTTTCTCTGCTCTCTTGATATCCTCTTTGGATACCTTCAGGACAATCGGTTCTTCCAATGGTGCTCCGCAGGATTCACAATAAAGTGCCCCTTCCGGAATCTCTTTTCCACATTCCTTACATACCACGTTCTATCACCCTCCAAACCATCATATACAACGATGGCTGCCGAACCACACCGGCTCGACAGCCATTCATCTTTCTTATGTATTACTTGCCAATTTTAATTCCAAGCTTGTCCAATACTCTTGGAGCTGCGGCAGCAATCACACCTAGGTATGCAAAAATCACGCCTGCTGAGATAGCCACCTTAATACCATACTCCTTAAAGTTCACTGTTGTACCATCTGAATGTACATAACCGTGACGAATCGTTGCGATCAGTACAAACACAAAAATGACACCGAGAATAATATACTCAAAGAATGGAATTGCCTGTAACTTTGCTTTCACATTTGCAATCTGTGGAACAGGAATAAAATCTGCAATCTCCCATGCGATCAATACTAAAGAGAGCAATAAAACAATAATAGCGATAAAGCGGTTGAAACCACCTGCCTTAAACAAATTCCAACGCTCTGTGACACCCCAATAAGTTGCATGTGCCCATGGAATCAAGGTTGCAAGGAACAGGAAAAAAGCTCCTACCATTTTCAAAATATTCATAGGATTTTCTTTCACATATCCAAGATATCCATTCAATCCTGCACCAAATGCTACTGCACCGTTACTTCTAGGCTGATAATAACCGCCTGTCGGCTGTTGTGGCTGCTGGTACCCCATCTGTGGCTGTACCGGCTGACCCATTGGCTGCTGATATCCCATCTGTGGCTGTACCGGCTGACCCATTGGCTGCTGGTATCCCATCTGTGGCTGTACTGGCTGCCCCATTGGCTGCTGATATCCCATCTGTGGCTGTACCGGCTGACCCATTGGCTGCTGGTATCCCATCTGTGGCTGTACCGGCTGACCCATTGGCTGCTGGTATCCCATCTGCGGCTGTACCGGCTGCTGTGACACCTCTGGCTGTACATTGTTTGCAGACTGCTCTGCCTGAACAGGAGCTCCACACATTGGACAATTTGTCTGTCCGGTTGGTATAATTGCTCCACACATAGTACAATTCATAAATCTTCCCTCCTACATAAACCTCTTAATCTTTAATAAGATGTGATAAAAAAATAATAGCATAAACCCCTTGTTCATTCAAGGAATTTATGCTGATTTATGACAAATTTGTTACGGTTTTTACAGATTCTTCTTTTTAAAGATCATATTGAAGGACTTTACAATTTCCAAGATTAAACTTGAAAAAATCCTCGTTATCCAGACTCTCAAAATATGAGTTAATCACCCGACACACTCCGCCATGACTGATTACCATAATCTTCTTATCTGCATATCGCTGTTTAATGTCATCCAGGAAATTATACACACGCTGTACAACCTTCAGCAAAGACTCTCCTTCCGGATACTGATAACCAAACTGTACCCACTGTTCCATAAACCCCGGTGTTCCTTCATATGTACCATCGATAACTCCATAATCCCGCTCAGCCAGCCGTTCATCTACTTCCACCGGCACGCCAATCGCCGCACCGACAATATCTGCAGTTTCTTTCGCACGGATTAGCGGGGAAGAGATAATCAGATCCACATCCGTATCCTGCATACTCTGTGCCAGCTCATGTGCCTGCGAGACTCCCTTTTCTGTCAGTCGCACATTTGCCCTTCCGCAAATACGAACTTCTATATTATACTGCGTCTGTCCATGTCTTGTTACATATAATTTCATAGATACCCTCTTCGGAATAATGCTATTCAAATAATCAATCCTTGTTATGATACCATAGGAACTTTCTTTTTTCAACAAAGCAGCCCACCAAAAAGGCTTTCCTAACTTATGAAAGATATTTTTTTATTTTATTTCATTATTTTTTGCAATATGCCGTTAAAACATCCATAAAATAATATTTCTCATTGGAAAATGGCCAGATAAGACCACTTCGATGTCGAACTGTCAGCATCCCTGCTTCCTGCGCCCGCATCAGCTGTAGTCCAAACTCTCTGCTGCCTGCTACCTGACAGGTAATCCCCTCTACATCTTTTGGGAATGTATTTTCCGCTGTCTGTGCATCCAATATCTGTTCCCATTCCTCTGACCAGATCTGTGCATACCCTGCAAGCCGTTCTTCCCGTGCTGGCGGCGCAGCATAAATCTCATTCGCTGTAAAAATTGCGGCTTTTGTCGTAGTCATAACCGCTTCCATCAATCGTCTTGCTGCCTGTACGTTCATCTCTTTCATTATAGCCATAGTTCTTGGAAGATTATGCGGATTCTTCTGATAGCACTGTAACAAACCTGCAAATCTCGCATTTAACTGACTGGCAAGTCCGCACACAACACTAAAATCAAATGCTCCTTCAAATTCTGCAAGTTCCGGCTGCAGTTCTACGACGGATGTCAACACCTGTCGTAAATACTCCGATAAATGCAGATCATCCGCATCCGGAAGCAGTGTCTCAAAAAATCGTTCTTCTTCCTCATATATTTCCCAGAATCCAAGATCCACACACCTGCAGTGCTGTTTTGAAAATCCGAATCGCATCCTGGCACATTCTGCAGCATCTAAATCACGATCGATCAGCACAAACCTTACATACGGTGCAAGCATCTGCAAATCCAGATCATTGCATCGCCCGGCACCCCAAATGGCAACCACAGGTCTTAACTCCAACGGTTCATCCACATGCATTGAAAAATCCTGATCCCTAAGCATTCCCTTCTCTGCCAGATGTGCACGACGATAATAACTTTCGATACCATCCCATATGTATTCTGTTAATGCATGACGATATTCGTCCCATGCAGATTGCATCGGATCCGAGTTTTCTGTTTCAATCATCTTTTCATAAATCATCTTCTTCACGCTTTCTGAGCTTAACCTGTAAATTCTGCATGAATATCTGCATTTCATCTGTGCAAAACCCGAAATACAAAAAAAACACCGACTCCGCAGCTTCTTCTGCAAAACCGATGCTTTTACGAGTGGGCCGCCGGGGGCTCGAACCCCGCACACCCTGATTAAGAGTCAGGTGCTCTACCAAATGAGCTAGCGGCCCGTAGTGAATGTTTACTTACCTTGTGTTCTTCATCAGAACAATATGGAGTATACAACATTCATTTACAAAATGCAAGCTTTTTTTCACATTTTTTTCAAATTTTTTTGTGAATACTCAAAAAGCCTTTATTTCCTTAGCTTTTTGCATGCACTGATTGCTTCTAAACGATTCAAAATACAGCAGACATTATGAATATTACGTCCCAGATTCATCAATTTCCGGTTCAGGCAACGATTCGAGTACACTGCATTTGTAAGCTTGAATCCGCATTTTTTTCTTTCCATAAGAGACTCCGGCAGGTATCTTACTACCATAGTATGCACCGAAATCTCTTTTTTACACATTTTCTTATTTCTTTTTTGGAGGCTTGATTACCATACGACAGATTGGATTTCCCATTGCAGAAAATTTCTCTTCGTATTCCGTCATGACATTGCCTTCCACATATTCACTGTGATGCAGATCAAAAGTATAATTTACCATCTCCCAGCCGGCAAGCGATACCTGCTCCAGCGAAAAATCAAACAGTGGACGGTTGTCCGTCTTGAATGTCAGCCCCCCATCTTCCGCCAGAAAATTAACATATCTATTTAAAAACTGTACCGATGTCAGACGTCTCCTCGCATGACGATCCTTCGGCCACGGATCCGAGAAATTCAGATAGATATAATCTACCTCCCCTTTCTCAAATACATTTTCAATTGCCTCTGCATCCATCCGGATAAATATCAGATTCGGAAGCTGCTCCATTGTCTGTTTCTCGATTGCACGTACCAACACGCTGGAATATTTCTCTATACCAATATAATTAATCTCCGGATGCAGCTTCGCCATATCTATAATAAAACGTCCTTTTCCCATTCCAACTTCTATATGAATCGGATTTTCATTGCCGAAAAATGCATGCCATTTTCCTTTCATCGTTTCTTCTTCATGCACGACAAAATCATTTGCAGCAATCATTTCTCTGGAACCTTTTACATTTCGTAATCTCATTTTTTGTACCTCATCCATCTATAATGTTATATATTAACATTTATTTCAATTTTTCACAAGAATGTTGCATTTTATCTCTTGTTTTTTTTCCTGTTTTATAAGATAATTAAAGAGATAATGTCAACCTGTTATAATAAAGGATACTATAACATGATGAAAGCAATAAAAAAAATTATTTCCTATATAATGATACTCACACTTCTCCTTGGAATCAGTGTTCCATGTGAAGCAGCACAGACTGGCAACACGGTAACAGCAACGACTTCCGACGCCACTACCGTTGGAGGATTTCCGCAGATTACTTCTACCTCCGCCATCGTCATCGATGCACAATCCGGTCAGATTATCTATGAGAAAAACTCACATACACGTCAATATCCCGCCAGCATTACCAAAATCCTTACCGCCTATCTGGCAATTACCAACGGCGATTTAAACGCTACGATTACTATGAGTGATGAGGCTGTCTGGGGCATTGACCGTAACAGCTCTCATATTGCACTGGATGTTGGAGAACAGATCAGTATGTCAGATGCACTGTATGCAGTTATGCTTATGTCTGCTAACGAAGCAGCCTGGGCCATCGCAGAACAGGTTTCCGGTTCACTTGAAAACTTTGTTCAGCTTATGAACGACACAGCCCGAAGCCTTGGATGTAAAGATACCCATTTTACAAACGCCAATGGGCTGCACGACCCGGAACATTATACAACTGCATATGATATGGCACTGATCACAAAACAGGCACTTACAAGCAAAACGTTTTGTGAGTATGCTTCAGAGACTTATCATGAGATTCCTCCAACAAACAAAAATAGTGAAACCCGCTATCTCACGCAGGGAAACCGTATGATGCTCAGCAACTCCGAATATTATTATTCTGCATGTCAGGGCGGAAAAACCGGATACACAGATGATGCAGGCGGTACACTGGTTATATGGGCAGAAAAAAATGATATGCAGTTAATCTGTGTCACCATGGGAGCCCCGGATAATGGTACAAATTATAATGATACCATTACACTATTGAATTATATTTATAACAACTTTTCTAATACTACTTTATTGTCCGATTATGAATTTGACGCAGAGGAAGCCACAAAGGCACAGGATTTTCTAAATAAATATTATGGCTGTGAGAATCTTGGAACCATGCATTTATCCGTGGATAACAACCAGCCTTTTATCCTTGCAAACAATGCTGATCGAGAACAGTTACAGATGGACTTTGTTCCGTCCGCAGATCGGTTGGAGGAAGGCTATATTGGAACTTTGGAAATCTCCTATGAAGGTTCGGTCTGCCTTACACTTCCGGTCAGTTATTCCGGCTATGTCAATTCTAACGATGAAGTTGCCGTATCAGAGGCTTACAAAAACGGGGGCATCCGTCCTGCATTATTAAAAGAGAAAAAAAGCTATGTGAAATATATAATTATCGGATTTATTGTTTTAGGTATTCTTGCGCTATTTATCTATGCCAATGTATACGAACCACGTAAACGGAAAAACAGACGAAACCCGCGTTCCCGCAGAAGATAGGGGACCTGTGTTAGAAAAAGGGGACTTCAAGTATGGAAGAATCAAAAGAGAATTTTAAAAAGATCAAATCCGCAAATCAAATGATGCTGGATTATTTCAACAAATCCTTTCTATCCCAATTGGAAGATATTCAGAATCTAAAAACGCAGATTTTTGAGATTGATATCAAAATAGACGAACTGGATAAGACCAAAGATATCTATGCATTCAAAACGAATTCGAGAAAAAGTGTTTTTTCTCCTGTTACCAATGATGGTATCGATACTGAACGCAACAAGATCATTCAGGAACAGATCAAGGATCTTCAGTCTGTAAAAGAAACATTAACTTTAAAGCTTCGAAGCATGGAGTTACAGTTAAACAAACTCCGTCAATACCTTGAAGCATTAAATAATGCCGAAGATGCACTCTCTTCTTTTGAACCCCGTTATACAACCGATGATCCGGACCATACCGATCATTATGGTTTTACATTTCTTCAGGACGATGCAAAGGAAGATATCTCCTCTCATGGCTATAATATTTTAATGCTGGATGCATATGACCGGGCACTTACCCAGACGATTTTAGATAAACAGATCAAGTCAGGCCTGGAAGCAATGGAAAATAAACTGGATATGATCAATTATCTGATTGGTACAGATGTCGGTCGTGCAAAATTAACCTTGCAGGAAATTATCCATAATACAAAACAGATGTCCCGTGCTGTGGATGAAATTGCAGAAAACTTAAACAGTTTTTCTTCTTCGGATAAACCCTTAAAGGAACAGCTGGAATCATACTTAAATGAATTTAAACAAAAAAATCCAAAACTTCAGATCACTGCATCTGTCGAGACACCAGATCCGAACATCAGCTATCATCCGGTGTTCAACATTAACTTCATGCGTCTCATTGCAATATTTTTTGATAACATTGCATTACATGCAGATGCATCTAATGTATCCGTACAGGCCAGCCTGACACCAAATATGGCAGAGGTGATTCTGACGGATAATGGTGTCGGCATTAAAGACACATACATGGAGGACAGTCCTTGGTACAGCAGTCTGCACAAAGCAAAAGAAATCCTGTATATGCTCTGTGGCAAGCTGGACATCTCCGGGGATGTCATGTCTGGAACCACAGTGAAATTCAGCTTCCCGATTCAACAATAAAAGCAAACAACATTAAAGGAGTTTATATATTATGAAAAACAAAATTGTAGAACTGATTGCTGCACACGTCGAAGGATTAACTGCAGCAGAAATTGCAGACCTGATTGAGATTCCACCAAAACCGGAGCTCGGTGATTTTGCATTTCCCTGCTTTCGCCTTGCCAAGACAATGCGCAAAGCTCCACAGATGATTGCCAACGACATCAAGGAAGCAATCGGACATGTGGATTTCCTGCAGGAGATTCAGGTGCAGGGTGCATACCTGAACTTCTTCGTAAAAAAGGAATTGTTCATCGAAACGATGGTAACTGCTTCCATGGCTGATGATTTTGGATGCTCTACCGAAGGAAACGGACAGACAATCTGTATCGATTATTCTTCTCCTAACGTAGCAAAGAATTTCCACGTTGGACATCTTCGTACAACGATCATCGGAAACTCTCTGTATAAAATCTACTCCAAGCTTGGATATAAGGTTGTCCGTATCAACCACCTCGGTGACTGGGGTACGCAGTTTGGTAAACTGATTGTCGCATACAAAGCATGGGGAAGCGAAGAAGCTGTCAAGAAGGACGGCGTTGCAGAACTGATGAAGCTTTACGTGAAGTTCCATGAGGAAGCAGAGAAGAATCCAGAACTAAACGATGAGGCACGTGCATGGTTCGCAAAGATGGAACATGGTGATGAGGAAGCCTTGAGAATCTGGCAGTGGTTCAAAGATATCAGTCTGATTGAATACAAGCGTACTTATGATTTACTTGGCATGGACTTTGACTACTATCTTGGTGAAAGCTTCTACCGTGATAAAACTGACGATGTTGTAAAACGACTGACTGACGCAAATCTGCTGACAGAGAGCGAAGGTGCTAAGATCGTAAACTTAGACGCTTATGATATGGCTCCATGTCTGATCCTGAAGAACGATGGCAGCTCTATCTACGCAACACGTGATATTGCAGCAATCTTCTATCGGAAGGAAACATACAACTTTGTAAAATGTCTGTATGTAACCGGACAGGAACAGAAGCTTCACTTCAAGCAGGTATTCAAGGTTGTGGAATTGCTTGGAAATGAATGGGCAAAGGATCAATTGGTTCATATTCCTTATGGACTTGTCAGCCTGGAAGGTGCCAAGCTTTCCACACGTAGCGGAAATATTATTTATGCCGAGGATATTCTCCTCGAAGCGATTGCGAAAATCAAAGAGATCATCAACGAGAAGAATCCGGATCTTCCGGATAAGGATGAAACAGCGAAAAAGATTGGTGTTGGTGCTGTATTGTTTAACGACCTTTATAACCAGCGTATCAAGGATGTTTCCTTCAAATGGGAAAAGCTCCTGAACTTCGATGGTGAGACTGGTCCATATGTACAGTACACACACGCAAGATGTTGCAGTATCTTAAAGAAGCTGGATGGATTTACACCATCTGCGGATATCGATTACAGTGTATTAACAGACGTAGAAGCAATGGAATTACTGAAAGAGATTAACCGATTCCCGAAGGTTGTCAAGGACGCTTCTGAGCGTTATGAGCCTTCTGCCGTTGCCAGATTCGCAGTCGATGTTGCACAGGCATTCAACAAATTCTACAATGCATGCCGTATCCACGTAGAAGAAGAGAATGTACGTAACGCGCGTGCTACACTGGTTTATATCACAAAGAAGACAATTAAGGATGCAATGGAATTACTTGGTATTGATTGCCCAGAGCAGATGTAATTGGTATGTATTATCCTTTAAGATAGAATCTGATATACATTTACTAAAAAATTAAGTAAGTCGGATGATTTAATCATCCGGCTTATTTTTATGATGTCGTCATATATGCATATACTTATGTTTTAATCTTCGCTAACCTCACTATAT
>OLIQ01000433.1_pt1 | contig 18983 bp, 20 predicted proteins | sample 1609631 | NCBI WGS metagenome assembly OLIQ01 (sample SAMEA4350114, study PRJEB24818) | metagenome | biome: human; feature: gut; material: faeces | place: Denmark | collected 2013-09
CCTGTATATATCCATCTGCAAACAACTGTGTCACTGCCGGTATCAGGAAATGCGTGTCTCCAACCGCAGATACCTTTACATACTCTGTCTCTGGCAGACTTCCAAGCTTCGAGAATGTCACCATGCCTGCATCACCCACAGTTTTTAATAGTGCATCCTTCGCCTCGGCGGGTATCACAATGATACTTCCACATAACACACCAAGCCGCATGTCCGACCACATATCCTGCGCATCCCGCCGAAGATTCTCAAAGAGCGGCAGCACCCCGAGCAGATTCACATCTGCTTCCCGGTTACCGATTGATTTTTCATGTTCCTTCCGTATGTAATCCGTAAGGATCAGCATATGCAGCCTTCCATGAAGTGATGCATATTCATGCTGTGTAATCTGGCGGATGCTTTCGATCTTCCCAAGGGAATTCGTCAGATGCTTCTCTATCTCCGGATCTAACTCCTCACAGTCCGGATGTGCCTGCATATACCGCATCACTTCCGCTTCTTCCTGTTTCGTCGGATAATTGAAATACACATAATCCTGATGCGGACAGAGACTTCCCTCCTTCACCAGCTCCGGCGTCGTGATCTCCTCATCAATCTCGCCGCACATCGCGATATAACGGTTCCACATGGCAGGTGTTGAATCATATGGCGGTGTCGCCGTAAGTGCGATTGTTGTCACATCGATCAGCTTCTCCTTCAAGCTTTCCAGCGATTTCCACCACTCGCTTCGCAGATGATGGCATTCGTCAAGGCAAAGCGTATCTACCTTTGCATCCTGCAAGACCTGGAGCAGAGAAAACTCCTGATAATCCTCTTCTCCATCCTGTATCTGCGTCATGGCACTATGCAATGCCTGATATGTAGTCACTGTGATCGCACGCGGATTTTTCAGACTCTGTGATAGATACGCTTCCGCATCCACGCCATCTCACAAAAATCCTTCTTTGATCCGCGCGATCCACTGTTCCCGGATTGTAATGGTCGGCACAAGCACGAGTGCCGTTCCCTGCAGCCTGCGTATCAGTTCAATTCCAAGCGTAGTCTTTCCCGAACCCGGAGCCGCCACAATATGAATCTTGCCATCCCGCACATAATGCTCCGCCCGATCCAGTACCCGTGCCTGATACACACGCCACGTTCCTTTAAATTGTAAAATGTTTTCGTAGTTCATGATTGGTTATTCACTTCTAAAAATATAATTGACAATTTGATATTTATATAGTAAACTTCAACAAAAGAAACGAAGTTTTCTACCGTACAGTTTTTACTCAAGCGGCGTGCTCGTTTCTTTTTTTATTTGAATTATATCATATAAAAATAATTGTTTTTTCTCATTACATCGAATTAACAATCTTGCTCGAAAAATGTTATATCTTTCTATTTCCCCGCTTTCATCATAGATTGGAATTCCAAATCTTGTATCATAACGATACCATCCGTTTTTGGCTTTATTACCATGCCGTCCTTCATAATCCGGATATTCAATTTTATTGTCGGCAATTGATATCAGTTCCCCTATAGCTGTAATTGCATTAGCCTTTGCTTTTTCATTAGCGCCTCTTATAGCTTTTGTATATTTAGAATGTGTGTACTCGTCTGGAAAATCTGTTCCAATATACACTTTTTCAGCAGTCTGGTATATTTCATAAAATTCTCCAATATATTGTCTTAATATTTTCTCTATCTCGTCCCAATCAATATTTCTTCTTGATTTAAAACGAATATCATTTATAAGAACAATATTTTTCCCATCCACATCCTGAATAATCGAAATATTTCTTTTATCCTTTGACACTTTCTCCTGCTCCGTAAAATTATCACGTATAGATAATAATCTGAAATATTGGAATACCTTGTTTCTTATATCTTCGGATGCATTTGATATTTCTTCTATTATTATCATTTCACTGGCATTATCTGTCTTTACTAATACCTTGTTATTTCTATCATCTTCATTACATAACAAATCCACCAATGATACATCAAGAGCTTTGCAAATAGGAACTAATTTATCTGATTGCGGATTAATCTTTTTCTTTCGCCAATCGCTAATTGTGCTAGTTGCAATCCCTGTTCGTTTCGATAGTTCTGTTTGGCTCATATGCAATTCTTCTAGCCTTGAAAAAATTTTTTCATATATTTCCATTTATTAGTTCCTTTTTTATTTTTCCGATTTTTCGGATACTGTATCATAATCGAATATATACTACAAGCTATTTCACATTAATTACATAATCTCAATATCTATAATCTAAATTATATCATACAAATTCCAATTCGCAATTTTTAATCCTTATATCTATCCATATCCCCCATTTATGCATACTATGATAGTAACTATAACTCTGCAGGTTGATATGCAATGAACTGTTCAAATAACACATCCATCTGGATTCAATGGAGTGAAATCAATGTGAGTTATGCCGCACCTACCTCGTCATTAGCAATACTATAAAAGGGCTTCCTGACACCTCGGAAAGCCCTCTGTCTTTATCTCGCTGACATCCACATTACCAAAAGTCCTACCGGCAGAGCAATCACTGCCTGACTGAACATTCCAATCACTGCATATTTAATATGATGCCAATAATCATGGTATGCATCCACCAGATCCTCAGTTCCCGGAATTATCATTTTCTTGCTATGGCAAAACCACAGACAATCCACTACCAATGCATCAAACCACATCTCTGCTATCCACATGATATATCCATGAAACCATCCCTCGAAAAATGTGCGTGCACCGCCGATGAAATACGCCAACGCAGTCTGCAAAAATATGTATCCAATAAAAAATCCAATTTTTCCTATCGTAGCTTTCTTCGTAAGTTTCCCGGAACTTTCCTGAATCAATCCAAGCTCTCTGCATCGATCCTGTATCGCCTTTGGGTATTCCTGTATCATACCAAGCTTACCCTTCTTCGCCATATTGATGCCACAAATTGTGAAAATAACAACATTAAAAATAACGATTTCTAATAAATAATTCATTTTGCCTCCTTAAATCACAATATCCTGATAACCAATATCATATATGCATTCATACCAGACGTAGTAATACTTCGCTATCTTAAGGTGTATTATACTAAAATGATGCAGATAATACTACAAATTTACATTATCTTTCACTCTATTGTGGTAAAATCAAAGTCGGATTTTTCAACAACGTGGCAATAACCGGGGCATATTTAAATATTCCATAATCTTCAACAATACTGGTTATTCGCGCTCCGGCATCCTTTGATGAAGCACCACATAAGAAAACCTTTTCATCATCATCTGAAACAAAGCTGTTCATCATATCAGCCAACTCAGATTTTGTTATCACATCTTTCAACCCTTCTGCAATATCTGAAATCTGCTTTTCCAGAGATATCATATCTGAGTTGATTTTGTTAATTTCGATTCTGTTGTTTGCAGTTTCCATGCTTAACTGGAGCATTTCCCGCTGACCAATAAGATCTCGATTTTCTAATATGTAATCTTTCATTTTCTTGAAGGTTCTTACCAATGCAATACTTTGTCTTACCGCAAGTTCTCCTTTTAGTACAGTCATTAACATGTATACACCTTGTTCCGTAAAAACATAAGGATTGCTACGGGATTTGCTACTTATATTTGCGGTCACAAATTGTGACCGCAAATATTCCACTTCATCATCAGATAATTGAAACATCATGTCATTTTGAAATCTTTCTATATTTCTTTTTACCTGCTGATTAAACGCCTTAAGTTCATATCCATATACTTCAGCCAAATCTGCATCTAATAAAACTTTGCATCCTCGAAACTCATACAATTTTTGTTTCATAAATTCTTCATTAATCTCAATTACTGCAATTTCATCTTTCTTTTTATCTTCTTCCATAAAGCTCCTCCATCCATTTTGCGGTCAAAAAAGTTGTCCGCAATTCTGATATGAACATATTGTTGACATCAACAATATGTGTTATTATCGTGCTATTTTCAGTTAATCATTTCTTTTCCATATCAGACTTTCTCCTCATACATTGAACCATTTTACTAGTATCATTAAAATGGGCTATTTCTCATTTTTCTTCATATTGTCATAATACGCTTTATACCTATAAATCGTTCTCTCACTGACATTGTTCCGCTTCGCAATTTCTACCATTGTCATGCCATCCTCATACCCAGCAACAAAATCATTATAAATTGCCATCCACTTAGCGTTATGTTTCTGGCGTCCGCTTAATTTTCTGTTTCTGTAATACTCCAATTCCTCCCGAAGATCTGCATTCTCTTTTTCCAACTTCTCAATTCTTTTTAATGCCGCTTCAAGTGTTACAGGTTTCTCCATTACCATGTCCTCCGTTCATGTCAATCTCGTTTTGTCTATATTATATATCTTTATTTTTCTTTAGTCAATCCGATTATGTCATGTTGTTTTTTACAATAAAAATAGACAGCCATCACTCTGACTGTCTACCATCTTTCCTATACTTCTTCGTATTCTCTTCCAGTTCCAGCATGTATCTATCGAAGTCAGACATAAATAACCGGTCTTGAACAACCCGATATTTTTCAAATTCAGTTTCAGCTTTTGCCTTGGCAATCTCTGCTGTGATCTTGCCTGCATCCTGAAGCACCTCTCTATCATCTGCCATCAGAAATAAATCTAGTCGTTTCGCCCAATCTTCCATAGTCATTGGAATATGACGTTCTGCACGGTCTTCTGCCAAATCCAGATAAGCTGATACGATACGCTCTAATGAACGCATTTCCTGCTCACTCAGATAATTCTTCGCAACGTGCACATCACTTTTTACGATCTTATTTTGCACTTTTGCAAAGAACTGCTTTGTCGTTTTTGCTGTACGGTCATAATCAAGAGCTGTAGCATAGATGTCTGTTATCTTCTGATAAAATCTACGCTCAGAGAGACGGATTTCACGAATCTGCTCAAGTAAACGATCGAAATACTCTACTGTAAGCACAGAGCCGCCATGTTTTAAGCGCTCACCATCCATGGCCCAGCCTTTGATAGTATATTCCTTGACGATACTGTTAGCCCATTTACGAAACTGCACGGCTCGCTCATTATTCACTTTAAAGCCGGCAGCAATAATCATCTGAAAATTATAATGCTTGGTATCACGTGTAACCTGACGGGAACCTTCGGTTTGAACTATTCGGAAATTCCGGATAGTTGCATCTTCCTCAAGCTCTGAGTCGGAATAAATCTTCTTGATATACTCATTGATTGTACGAACATCTACATCATATAGTGTCGCCATCATCTTCTGCGTCAGCCATATATTATCATCCGCATAGTGCATCTCAATACTATCCTGTTGGTCGCCTCCAAAGACAACATCTGTTAAGTATTCCGCTACACTGGAACGAATGGTTATCTGGTTCTTTTTCAAATAGGATTCTCCTCTATATATTTTTTTAAAGTGTCCGGATTGACATTCTTAATCTGTTGTAATATTATCAACGCATAGGAAATGGTTTTTTTGTCTGGTAAGCGATTATTCGCCGAGAGAGTTGCTCGTTTCTTTTTTTATGTCAATTATATCATATAGATACATCTTTTCGTCGTTAGAATGTCTTATTAACATGGATGCATGAAGCACATTATACCTTTCTACTTCTCCATCATCACCATATACCGGCAAAGCAAATCTTGAATCATATCTGTACCATCCATTTTTGCCATCTCGTTTATGTTTGTCTTCTTTATTCGTCCTAAAAGAATAGTTTTTACCCACCACTTAAATACATTAAAATGTTCCAATATCTTTTCTCATACTATTAATAATTTTCCTCCGAATTATTTCAATGCTATTATTTAGTGGATCATTAGCGGCACCTACACTGTGACCAGATATAAATACATTATGGAGAATCACCTCGAATTCTACAAGACAATTTCGCACATCCTGTCCTGCATAGAGATCAAACACAGCTTTATCTGATTTACAAAATAATTTATATCTATCTTTGGCCATATAATATGCATCTCGTATCTCGGATATCTTTTTCTTCGCATATTCTCTATTCGATATTTGCGTTTCAGCGTCAATCTTTCTCTCATAATTAATATTCACATTATTTAATTGTCTTTTATAATCTTCAATCTGATAATCCAAACTAGTTAAAACAGCATCAAACGATTCCATTGCAAAGTGGGGAGCATTGTCTACAAATAGTAAAACATCTCTCGGTGATGAATTTGGATACTGATTTACAATATCAACTAACTTTTCATATATATCATTTAATTTTTTTCTTTTTACCTCATATTTTTTTTGTTGAATTTCCAGTTGACACTTATGCTTCTCAATCAGTGAATTTATATACAAAGTAACTATCGTCGTAATCAAAGTCACTGCCGATCCCACCAGTGTCCCTATCATTGTTTCAGACATCGATATCCCTCCATTACACCTTTATTAATTATTTTTCTTTGTTCTATATTCGTACCTTTTCCCATCTACCACCTTCATCATGCTTATAGGGTGTAGTGATTTATGTTGTAGCCTTTTCCATCCGCAGCTGTTATTCGATAATTTCAAATAACTGAATTTTCCTTCAATTCACTATCACTAAATATTTTTTTGACATGATTTTTTATAGTTCGAACAATACATCATATTATGTGGTCATTATCTTTCGTGTCAGCCATATATTCTCATCTTTATAGTACATAAGTTGTAACCAATCATTGTCCATTCCTCTTTACTAATATAAATCGTCATTTATTACTTCAAATCTATCCTTACTGGTTCTCGGCATATCATACTCTCCTAAATTATAATTTTAAAAAATATTATTTAATCTCAGTCAATTCAAATGGTTCTTTATCATACAATCCTGCCGATATCTTGAATTTTCCTTTCAGCACTCTTTCGAACAATTCTGATATATTAGCTCGCTCTGGATTTATCTGAAGTATCATTTCACGGCTAATATTTAACTTCACTACATTCATCTCTCGATTATTTCCATATGCCCTATCGTAATAACGTAGAAAGCCTGTAAGATTAATAAATTCAATGTTTTTCGACTCATCTGAATAAATAATCCTTGCTACTGAGCGCAATAAGAGCGTCTGGAGTAAATGCATCCTTACTCTTTTTGCGTAGGTTTTATCTAATTCTTTGGCTATAACCGCTCCACTTTCTTCATCGTATACAAATCTATCTATCACACAAATCTCATCCGAATTTGGTATTCTGTATCTGTACGAAAGGGTTTTTGTTTTTTCATCATACTGAGTAACTTTACTAGCTGCATCATAACTTTCCTGTCTATTTAATATATCAAGAGTGAAATTATCGTTTTCCAAAACTGCATCGAAGAAATTGATTATTTGCTCTTTATTGCCTTTAATATACATAGTTTTCATTTCATCCACTGATTCGTGATTCTGCCTTTTCCGTTCCTCAAATCGGGCACGCATCCTGCATACTCTATTCTGATGTTGCTGCTCATATTTATCCTGCAACAGCTTTGCTTTACTACGTTTCTCTTCTAATTCTCTCCGGGCTTTATGACAAAAAATTGATTTGCACTTAAGGAGGAATGTAACTTGTGAATCTTTCTCAGCATCATGTTTACTCGTATCTTGTGGTTCCTTGAATTTGCTCCAATCTTTAAGACCCTCATAATATTCATTTACACTAAGAACTTGCAGGTCATCAACATGAAGTCTTCTATAATATTTTCTCTGTATACGCAATTTATCGTTTTTCTCTGACACAATTTCATCGTACTCTCTATCATCCATTTTTTACATTTTCTCCTTCTATAACATCTAATCCACAGCCTAAACCCTACCGCTATTTTCCGACCATCCACTTTTTCTCCGGTCAGACTAAAAAGTAGATATGTTTCCCTACAAGAAAACCGAGTTTTCTGCAAGGCTTCTCTGATGATGCCGACCTCGCAAAAAGCCTGGAAATACGCCACTTTCTGTTCCTTATTTATCTTTTCTTGACATCAAGCATACTGTCTCCACATGCGGTGAAAGTTACTTCTTATATAAATAGCGAAACCGTCACCTTTTGCGAAAAGGTTCATACCCCACTTAGTGGGATAGCGTTTACCCCACCATTTAAAAGTCAATATCAGTATGCTTATTTTTCAGCTTGTAAAATGCAATTATTACACTGGTATAATATTGCATCATCCAATCATACCATATTTCCTTGCTATAATCGCTCTTTTGATCCGCACGATTATGGCGAACATTATAACCGTTAACTATACCAAAAATCAACTTATCATGTTCATTTTTAGGAACTTCATACTCAGCGTTTAAAATATCTTTTACTTCTTCACGTTCACTTTCTAAAATATCAGCAAGAATATTAATAGCCTTCTTTTTCTGTTCCAAATTGGCATCAAAACGATAATACATTTCTGTAGCTGTTGCTAATTGCTCATATACTGAATCAGGCAAATCAGAACCATCATATTCTAACTGCTCACGCAATGCACCGTTAGGCATTTGCATTATAAATCCATTTGTTGGCTCAAGATAATACCCCTCTTTATACGCACGTAAGATATTATTAATCTGTTCTACAAATTCTGCCTTTTGCGCTTCATTTTCAAATTCAGCTGTTTCATAGTTATAAACACCAATATGGTCGTATAAAATCTCAATCACCGAAAATAATGTCTGTTCATCATATTCTTCGAGATATTGCCAAATCGGCCAAACCTCTTTGTCTTGTAAGCGTGTTGCAAAATACACTTCCGGCGATGGCAACAAACGTGGTGGTAAAACCTGTTCCAAATCCTGCGTATAGGGAATTTGTCTCCACACTCCTCTTGTAGCCACTTCAAAATACTCTTTATCACAAAAATATTTATGTACTTGTCTGAAATACTGTAATAACTCATCAAAATCTATCTGTAGTTGCTTTGTAAGTAAACCATGTCTTTCTGCGTAATATTTTTTCATATTTTTCTATTCTCCTTATGTCAACTAAAAATTGCCTTGTTCATTTTGAATACTATTTTCCATTAATTTAATCAAATCATCAATATCAAATAAATCTATCAATGTTTTTTGTTGTTCTGCAAATCTCTGGGCATCTTCTGTAAAATAAGAAGACGTCACGATAATTGCCTTATTTGCCCTTTCTGCTGTTTGCACACCATATAAAGCTCGAACAATATCAACACCTATTTTATTCATCTCATTATACCTTTTACATTCAATAAAAAACATGACAGGTCTACCCAAAATACTTTTTGTTGCGATGATGTCTTTCCCTCCATCTCGTGTTTGAGGTGTTAAACGAGTTTGAAAACCTTGTCTTTTAAACACTTCTTCCACGACCTCTTCAAACTCTCTGGGATTAAGCTGATATACAAATCTCTTATCATTCAATATCCTATATATATTTTCCTCTACCTGTGGCAGAAATGAAGCTATGCTTTCTTCATCGAATTCTATCTGATATACAATCCCCATGTTTGGTTTCTCAAGAAATTGTCCACCATGTATTTCATTATCTTCATAATTGAAACACCCTACTGGATATTCATAACCAGAAATTCTGTATTTTATATTGTTTCCACATTCTTCACACTGTATAATTACATCATTTAATAGTTCCATGCACATTGCCTCCGTGCTTTATAAATTAATTTCGTATCGTTCAAATAGTTTATCAAAAAACTCACATATCATTTGCTTCGCATTAGTCTCATCCAAAAACTCATATCCTCCAAATCGATATACCTCATATCCCTTCAACCGCAATGCTCTATCATCTTTTACCATTTCAGCATATAATGCAGGTACTGCCTTTCCATTCTGAGAGTAGTGTTGCTGCCCGTCCAATTCAAAAACAATCTGTATTCCTCCCGATAATAACATCAAAAAATCCATTCTTTGATGTGAGTATACTACTTGCCCTTTTCTCTGATATTTGCTACGAGGATCATAATGCAAATATACTTGTGGAACTAATGCAGGAATGTTTTTCTTAACCGGGTGACGATAATAGTTATAATATGCTCTAAAAAAGATTTTTTCAGGTTCTGAATCCAAAGATGCTCTTAACCTGCCATACAATGCCAACTCCGGGTCATCATCATTCTCTTTGTTATTTTCTTTCCACCATTCGATCAAAGTATTCCACTGTAGTCCATCTGCTCCTGTCTCAAAATTGTAAAACAAACAATTGTCAGTATCCCCTATCAATCGCAGTTCGTTACTAATTGAATTTTCAATAGTAATATCTGGCTTTTGACCGACCGGAGCAAAAATAAGATTTTTTAATTTTCCTTCAACAATTCTTCTTTTTCCTATGCTGTAATGTGGAACTCCGGATTTTTGAGAACTGATATATAACTCATATCCATCTTCCTTAATTATTCCATTTATATCTTGGACATACTTTTTCTGTTCATCGCCTTCTCTCACCTCAGGTTTTACCAAACACTCTAAAAATTTGATAAAAATTTCATCGGGCAGATATTTAACCTCTAATCGATTTGTAAGTAATTCCTTATACGACATGGTTTTATCATATTTTACTGCAGACATAATTTCTTCTCCTACAGTTGTTCCAATGAAAATATCTGGAATTTCCGACATATTCCAAATAAACGAAAGGAAATCGTCTAATTTCATTTGCCCTTCCATATCGCTTAAAGAATCCAAAAAATCAACAATTCGTCTTCTTGTCACAAACGAAAAAACTAATTCTGTATCAGCCAAATAAGGCTCCATAGTTTTTATCATTTCCGTATTTTCAAATTCTTTAACTATTCTTCTTGCTAACTTCCAAATATCATCATCTGGCAATTTATTCAAACCACTCAATACATATAACCGCTTACTATTCATTGGATTCAGTCCTGCATCCGGTTCAATTCCATATGCATTACAGATTCCCCCCAAGTCATAAGCCTTATATTCGCAGGCAAATTGATTTGCAATTACATTTCTTAATTCATCAACTTTCCTCATTTCTGCCTCCTCAGTCTAATGTTATTATTTTACCATATCACCTGTTTTTTTACCATCTGCAAAAGAGCAAGAAAAAAAGCCGATTAGGAATCTAAACTCACAATCGACATCTTTTCTTACGCCTCTTCATTTTTACATTCAATCTCCGTTCCATCTAGGAACACTACCAACAATGTTCCATCCTCAAATACCTTGATGTGATCCAGTGTTTTCAGCATGAAATCCGTATCCATCTCCTTCAATGGTTCTGCCCCATCGGTGTATTCTATGAACTTCTCTGCTCGATAACCTTCCAAGAGGTTCTCACTCTGCAACTGCTCCGTCCACTGTTCCATGAAATCTGCTCGGTTCTCCACTAGTGCATTCCATGCCATTAGATAAGCCTTTAGCAACGTTTCTTCCTCCACATGGCGATTGGCACATCCCATGACTCCTTTTACCTTGTACCGCTCACCGCATTGCCATACCTTTCTGTCCACTCCCGTGCTGCTCCGCCATCCCTTCCTTTTCAAAAATCCTTTTAATGTAGTCCGTTGTTTTGCCATCCAAAAATTCCTGATACAGCCGTACTACAATCGGCTCCTGCTGCCTGTTTATTACCAGCTTGCCATTCTCATCCGCATCATAGCCAAAAAAAACGTTTGGTACTCATTTTGTGCTTTCCTGTTTTAAACCTCCTGCGGATTCCCCATGTGCAGTTCTCTGAAATGGAGCGGCTCTCGTCCTGCGCCAGAGAGGAAAGAATGGTAAGAAGCACTTCGCCTTTTGCATCGAGGGTATTGATGTTTTCCTTTTCAAAAATAATTCCAATCCCCAGGTTCTTCAGCATAGCCCGTGCAATAGACAATCTCTGCTTCTCACCACCAAAAAGTGCATTTCCCCCTTCTCCAATCATGGTGTTATATCCAGCCGGGAAAGCCTCGATAAAGTCATCACAACAGGCCCGTTTTGCTGCCTCCACATCCCAAAACGTGCAATTAGATCACACAAAGTTGTTTTTCCAGAGCCCGATAGTCCAACAATAGCGGTCATTTTCTTCTCTGAAATTGTCACAGACACTGATTTCAAAACAGAGTGCTCACCATAGGAGAAATCAACCTTATCAAACTTAATTTCATGATCAGCAGGAACAATAGTTTGTGCACCTTCATCCATAACTGGCACATCATCCAGACCATTTGCTCTGTCAATAGCACTTTTCGTTAAACGAAGTGTAGCCACCACTACCTGCTGCTTTTAATTGATCGAAAATCATAAATGAAGCAATTACCATTCCAAAACCGCAGAAACCTTTGATTTATTGGGCTTTTCTCGACAGAAGGCAGACCGTCTCCACATGTATTGATTTTTGGAATAAAAACTATAATTCCCTTAGATTTTCAACAATGCTCTGTCTCTTGCCTGCATGGTAAAGCACAGCAGGAATCAGCCAGCCCAGCAGGAGAAATACTGGTATAATCAGGATTACAGGCATAATGGTAAAATGGTATGTTACAAACCAGAACATAGCACTCATCATATTGCCAAGCATAGGGCTGAGCACCACAGAAAGTATAAGAGATGCTATGATGGAACCCACCGCATAGAATAAGCCCTCATAGATAAGCATATGCTTTAGCTGTCTCTTGGTCATGCCCACAGACTGTAATACGGCAAATTCTCTTTTTCTGGACAAAATTCCTGTCATAATTGCATTGAAAAAGTTAAGTATGCCCACAAGTCCGATTATAGCACAGAGGGCACCACCACAGATTAAAAACATATTTTTAAACTGGGTAAATTCACGTCTGATAGATGCCTTGCTCTCATACATGAGAGTAGATGTATCTCCGGCTGTGAGCTTTTGCAGATATTGCTCAGCACTTGTTTCTGCCTGAGAATCCGGTGTGTCAAACATATAAAATTTTGGAATGACATCTGTACCGCTGTCCTCCTTAAGCTTCTCTACAGGCAAAACCATACTATAACCCAGACTTGTATAACGGAAGCTGATGGAATAAGGAACCGTCACAAGAGCACATACACTGTACTCCACCTCCTTTGCCTCTTCCTCATGGTATTCCAAATACTCCTCAGGCGTGGTCTGTTGGTCTGCCCGCTCGCCGGTTCGGCTGTCTATGTCATATCCAATCTGGTAGCTTACGGTATAAGTGTCTCCCAACTCAGGGTAGTTGTCCAGATTTACTATATTGCTGTAATCGTCTGTGGATACAGCTACAGCGATTGCGTGGCTATCCGGGTCAGATAGTGGCTCCAGGGAGCCTTTTACTACAGTAAGCTTATCAAAAAGTCCATCGTCAAAGCCCTCTATACTGGCGTCGACAAGTATGCTGTCAACTTTCTGCTCGTAGTGGGAGATTTCCTCCTGCGGCTCTTTGCCGCTTAGATAGTTTTCTGCCAGTTTACTATACTGGTCTGTCTCCATCCACATCATAGGGGATATGTCTGCCAGGTCATAGCCGCTTCCAGAGACAGTCTCATCTGTGTTTTTCTTTATATCATCAATGGTATCCTGTCCTATATACTCTTCCGCCGTATTATACCGGAAATAATCTGTACTACTCACGATAAAGTCTGCACAGGTTGACCTGTCCACATATTTATCCATGTCAAAGCCGTTGACAAGTGAAAAAAGCACATTGAAAAGAGTTACGGAAAGTGTCAGTGAGACTACCACAAGGGCTGTTTTCTTCTTATTTCTGCCCAGATTGGCAAAAGCCATCTGATATACCTTAGCCCCACGGCTGTGGCGTTTTTTCTTTTTGCCGGTCATGCCTTCTGTGTATTTTGCAGCCTCAACAGGAGATACCTTCGCAGCCATTTTACCGGGCTTCCTGCAAGACAAAAAGACAGTGATAATGGCAAACAAGGCAGAACCTATAAAAATAAGTGGAGAGCTGCTGATCGTAGCCTTTGCGCCTATAATGCTTGTGATCTCTAATGCAACAGGAGCTAAAACTGCACCAACGCCATAGCCTAGAAGTAATCCTACAGGAATACCGATAATACACAAAAACAGAGCTTCCTGTGTGATTATGCGCCTTAATTGTCTTGGTGTGGTGCCGATGGTCTTTAGCAGGCCATAAAACCTGATGTCCCCGGTCACTGAAATCTGGAATATATTGTATATAATCAGATAGCCTGTAAATATAATAAGCAGGCAAAAGGCAATGATTGCAGCTACCAGCGAAAAATCTATCCCAGAGCTTATAGATGAAGCTGTAAGCCCCCAGTTCACACCGATTCTGGCACTGTTCTCCTGATCTCTTGTATTCCAATCATAGCCTAAGTCTGCATCTATTTTCTCCATCTGCTCCCTGATATTAAGCTTGTAAGGAAGCATAACATTTAAATCTATGTCAAGGGCTTCATTGCCAGCGGCTATGCACTTTTCGTTAGTTTTATCTACATAGGCTTTTGAGACGTTGATATAGTGTACAGGCATCAAATCATCATACTCCCAGTAACCCACGAGGATAAAGCTGTCGGTCTGGGTCATGCCGCCATCACCCGCCTGATAAGTAATAGTCACATTTGCTCCCAGCTCAGGCTCTACTCCAAGGAGCCTTAAGGCTGTAGTGTCCATGGATATTTCATTTTCTTTTTGAGGCTCTTTTCCCGTGGTTGGGGTGGCGTAACTCCACTTGGTACAGTTTTTATCCATGTAACTTACCTCTGCCACTACCTTGCCGAAAACATCAGAGGAGCTGAAGCCACACACGATACGCTCACCGGATGCCTTGATTCCCTTGTGGGCAGCTATTTTATCTGCCTGTTCTCTGGATAAATCCTTAAAGCTGCCATCGCTATAGCCGCCTGCCTGTCTGAAATTGTAGGTCTCATAGCTTGAGTTTACAGACAGCATAATGGTAAATAATGATGTAAACATCAAAGTTGTGAGTGCTATAGCACAAATTGCAATAATATTTCTTTTCCTGGATGCCCACAGAGACTTAAAGCTAAGTCTGCGGATACATTTTCTGTTCTTTACTCTCATACTGCTCTCTCCTGAATATGTCCGTCCTCAATTCTTATTATGCGATCCGCAAGCTGGGCGATTTCCTCGTTGTGGGTAATCATCACAATCGTCTGTGAGAACTTCTGGCTAGTCACCTTTAGGAGACTTAATACGTCCTGACTTGTACGTCCGTCTAAGTTTCCTGTGGGCTCATCCGCAAGAATTATGGCAGGCTCTGCCGCCAATGCTCTGGCTATGGCAACTCTCTGCTGTTGTCCGCCTGAGAGCTGGTTTGGGAGGGCGTCAAGCCTCTGGTCGAGCCCCAGGGTCTCTGTTATTTCTTTAACAAAGTTCTTATCAACTTTACCGCCATCCAGCTCGATTGGAAGCACAATATTTTCGTACACATTTAGTACCGGCACCAGATTGTATGCCTGAAATACAAAGCCTATTTTTCTGCGCCTGAAAATGGTAAGCTCCTCATCCTTTAGGGAAAAGATGTCTTTGCCATCCACAAATACCTTGCCGAAGCTTGGTCTATCCAGACCTCCCAGCATATGTAAGAGGGTAGATTTGCCACTACCGCTTGTTCCCACAATAGCCACAAACTCTCCTTTTTCTACATTGAGGCTCACGCCATCCAAGGCATATACACATGCCTCACCTGTTCCATAGGTTTTCTTCAAATCACATGCTTGTAAAATGTCCATATATCCTCCATAAAAACTAAAAAACTGTATGCAGCATTTTTGGCTACATACAGATTATTACACAATATTCTTTCCAGACTCTTTCCGGAAACAATTGAATTATTACAGTTTTGAAAGATTTAAGCCAACTTTGGCAAAAAAACAGAAAAAGTACTGCCCTGTCCGTATACTGAGGACACCTTTATGTAGCCGCCCTCTCCGCTTAGAATCTGCCGGCTTAGATACAGGCCGATGCCCACGCCTTCCATATTTTTTGTATCTTCTGAGCGGAAAAATCTGGAAAAAATCTTAGGAAGTTCTGCCTCCTTTATGCCGATTCCGCTGTCCTTTATATCAATTCTTACAAACATCTCATATGCAGTGACAGATAGGCTTATGCTGCCTTCTTTTGTATATTTTACAGCATTATCGAGAATGTTGCAGATGGCTTCCAGAGTCCATTTGCTGTCAAAATAAGCTTTCTCATCAGTGTCATGGATCATAAGCTCAAGCCCCTTAGCCTTGGCTTTGGCCGCTGTCTCTTTTACTGCCAATGTCAGCATGGGCTTAAGCGCTTCTTCCTGTGGAGAAAGCTGCAATATGCCGTTTTCAAGCCTTGACAACTTCACCAGAGAGTCGATTAAAAACTGCAATTTCTCAGACTGGGCATGAAGCTGGACAATATTTTCACGCATCTGAGCTGATAAATTGCCGGTATCATCTTCAAGCAGCAATTCGCTGTACAAGAGCAGATTGGCTATTGGAGTCTTGGTCTGGTGGGAAATATCCGCAATCAACGACTTAATCTTGTTTTTTTCCAACTCCACATTTCTGGCAGAGACCACAGAAGCACTCAGATAATGGGCAAACTTGGTCTCAAGCGAGGACAAGCGTGTCTCGTCAAAGCTTTTTTCAGAGAAATCCCCTTTAACTGCCTGATTTAACATATTTTCTATTGTATCTATGGTTTTCTTCGTGCGCAGATGGTTGATTAAAATTACAAGTGCTGTAATTACAAGGCATACGCCCACGATACAGATTGCTGTATTATAGTTATTCATTCAAATCTATACCCTATTCCATATACTGTTTTAATGCTGTCCGGGGTGCCAAGCTTGTCCCTGAGCCTCTTGATAGACACAGAGAGGGCATTGGGATACACAAATTCCGCGCTGTCATTCCAGACTCTGTCCAGAAGGAAGTCTCTGCGGAGGTTTATGCCCTCATTTTGAACCAGAAGCCTTAAAAGACGCTGCTCGGTCTTACTAAGCTCGATTTCCTGTCCATCTACTAAAAATATCATTCTCTCAAAATCAAATTCATAGCAACCCTTTTTGTATACACTGGCAGAGGTATGTGCCTGTAAGCTTTCCGCCTTTCTAAGTTGAGTATTTACCCTTGCCCTTAATACTGACAGGGAAAAAGGCTTTGTGATGTAGTCATCTGCACCAAGCTCCAGCCCCTTTACTATATCCATGTCGGTATCGTTTGCGGTCAGGAGAATAACCGGTATATTGGGATAGTTTCTCTTTAGTTCCTGTAAAAAATCAAGCCCGCTTCCATCCGGCAGATTTATGTCAAGTAATATGAGAGACGGACAGCCGCACAGGAGCTGGTCTCTTGCAGTTTTTATAGTCTCACAGGAGACAAGCTTTCGGCTATCTGTCTTTAATGCCTTGCACAAGCCCTGATTTAAGGCTGTATCGTCCTCTAGGATTAATATTTGCTCCATCTGTATTTCCTCATAGTCAATCAATATTTTACTATTATAGCACAGGAGAATTTTGAGAATAGGGTATTTATCAAACTCCCCATCTTCCAATGCCGCATCAACCGCTTTCCGAAATTGGGTTGCTAATTGTTCTATATCCTTCATCATATGCTCCTATAACAAAACCACTTTTTCGAAAAAGTATCCTTTCGCCAAAATGTATATCTTCCGTTTCCCAAAAGCTTATCCCCTGGGATACCCCCCCGCTTATACCATCACTCTGCGGAAACAAAAACATACATCTATTGTTCTTTCAAAATCGCAGAAACCTTTGATTTATTGGACTTTCCTTGACAGAAGGCAGACTGTTTCCACATGCGGTGAAAGTTACTTCTTATACTAAATAGCGAAACCGTCACCTTTTGCTAAAAGGATTGACTGTTCTAACTGGGGTAGTTTTTACCCCAGTCTTTACATTGTATATCACTTTTTATTTTATATATTGCAAAATCATCTTTACTAATTCTCCATAAGAGGAACATATACAATCTGCCGATAATTCTATCATCAAATTTCTAAGACACGAACTTTCTCCTTCTAAAATATCACATGTAGAACTATAATATAAAATTATAGTTTTATCCATCTTTTTTGCCATTCCTATAAGAGCCGATGCACCTGCATCTGATTCAGTTCCATCAACACAAACAGCAACTATATCACTTGCTAATAGTTTCTTTATATCATTCTCACCACGAACCAACATATCATCTTCACAGCAAAAAAATCTGTTACCACAATAGTAAGTAACATTATTATTTTCAAGTTCATTCACTATTTTCTCTTGTATCATTCGTGACCATTCATATTTTCCTCCAACCATATCTATAAAAACTTTTTTATTTGGTATATCTACTTTTATTGGGGTTGGTATATATTTTTCATAGCTGAAATATAGCCCCTCAACAACTTGTTCCATTCGTTTCAAAATTTTCTCTTCTGCATCTAATAAACGCCCATCATACTCCTTAGCTATCATTTCCATTCTGTCACATTGAGAAGTGACTTCATATATTGATGGAGGAATTTCAGGCATATAAATATATTCTGCTGCCATTTTATGGATTATTGGATCTGAATGATACGAAATGCTCCTGTTTATTCTATAATACTGAACATCAGAAGATAGTAAAACTATAGGAACTTTATTAGCATATGCATACCCTATTTCCATACATATTCCATCATCTTTTGTCGGATCGTCTAAATATGTTATCAATGCATACAATCGTTCCAATCTCTGTATATCTGCTTCATAAATTATTTTAAACGCATCATCACATCCCAAGAGTTGATCTTCATTTGTATCTCTAAAAGGTAAATATAACGGATATATGTTCATACTCTCTCCACTGCGATTTACACAATTTTTAAGAGCACTATACACCTTTTGCTCAAGTTTATTTCCAGCCATCTTATCCTGAATATTAAACAACCTAGTCGCTATATAGATAATCTTTTTACCATTTAATAGTTCATTAATCATCTCTACATTTATATTCCTTTCTTGAAATTGAATAATATAGAAGCGGAACATCTGCTATTTCACTTCCTAGATATTTTGAAAAATTAATAATCACACTTGAAATTTCATCTTGAGATATC
>OLIQ01000440.1_pt1 | contig 18831 bp, 15 predicted proteins | sample 1609631 | NCBI WGS metagenome assembly OLIQ01 (sample SAMEA4350114, study PRJEB24818) | metagenome | biome: human; feature: gut; material: faeces | place: Denmark | collected 2013-09
ATGATGAACTCTTTGTACTTTGAGCTTTTGCTTTTGTATATTCTTTTGAGTGGACTCTCCTTTCTTTAAGTTCTCATATTTTCGTGAGAGACATCTTTGTTCTCTACGCAGTTTCTTTTCCAATTTTTTAATTCTTGCTGACTTATTGATATTTTTATAAGTTTTACCATTAGAAACAATCGCCAAGTCTTTCAAACCCATGTCAATTCCTATACCATCATTGCTATTATTAGCAATCTTAGCGTCGGGAATTTCCACAAGAACTGACACATAATATTTGCCTGCTTTGATGGATACTGTACCGCTTTTGATTTTCCATCCGTCTTTAGTTGTTGGTATATAGCCTTTTTCTTTAATGCGTACCCAACCTAAAGTGGGTATGTTCAACCTATGTCTCTCGCATCTGCAATCTTTAGGATTATTCTTTACGAAATACATTTTTACATCAGATTTACCTTTCTTTTTGAAATTAGGAAAAGCACTTTGATGTTTAAAAAATCTTGTAAATGCAGTACATCCATCTTCAATAGACTTTTTTACAGCTTTTGAATACGCTTCTTTAATCCATACTTTTTCAGGATTATTAGGAATGTACTCATTATTGAGCCATACGCTAAAACTCTTGCCAGTCATAAACTTTTCGCCTTTATCGTATAAAGCTTTGTTGTGTTCGAGATAGAAGTTGTAAACATATCTACATGTGCCGATAGTCTTGTTAATCTTGATTTTTTGCTCGACTGTCGGATTTATTTCCGTTTTGAAGCTCTTTAGCAATTTCCTCATCCTCTTCTATTTGTTTTTTATACTTACGAAGGCCGTACAATCTACAAGAAAAAACGTGAAGTATAGATACAATATCCTGTACAAGTTCTTCTTGCGGTGATAGTTCTTCATTATTCACTACCACTATGGTTGTATTAAACTTCATACAGAATTTTTCAAACCAATCATAGCCAAATCTGACAAATCTATCTTTATGTGTAACTATGATAGTTTTGATTTTTTGTTCCATTACTTCATCTAATAATTGATTCCACTTTTTACGATTGTAGTTAAGCCCATTTCCATAATCTTCAATACATTGATCTACAATGATACCTTTAGCATTGCAAAACTGACGTAAAAAAGTTACTTGGTTTTGTAAATCATCTTTTTGGTTTCTTGTAGATACTCTGGCATAAATAACAATCTGACGATTATCGTTTTCAGTATTTATGCCCTTAAACTGAAGATATTGGTCATAAGTATAATAACGCCTATCAGTCGGAGTCCGATTTGCTTTCAGAATCCCCTCTCTATCCCAACGTTGTAACGTTTTGACTGAGACACCCAATAATTCAGCAAAATCTTTTGGTTTGTAATTAGTGATATTAGATGTGTTCATAATAATATCCTCCATGAGTACATTTTGCCACATTTAATCACTATTGACAATGATTTTAATTGCTTAAAGTTTCCTCCTTAGCATAATACAACAACATGTTATTCTAGCACAAATTTCATGAAAATGCACTTTCTAATTGTTTTTGGAAACTACACCTGACTTCACAATTGTGATAAAATAATACAATTAGAAGGGAAAAAGGTGTTTATCGATGTGTGCAATTCGATGTATACCTTACGAAACCGCATATAAAAAAGTAGAGGAATGGTAAAATGAAGGTTGTAGTAGCAATTGATTCATTTAAAGGAAGTATGACAAGCATGCAGGCCGGGATGGCATGTAAAGAAGGCATATTGGCGGCAATGCCGAAAGCAGATGTGGTGGTCAGACCACTTGCAGATGGCGGCGAGGGAACTGTAACCGCTTTGGTAGAGGGCATGAATGGCACATATGAACATGTTGATGTAACAGGACCAATGGGACAAAAGGTGCATGCGACATATGGAGTACTTGAGGATGATACGGCTGTTATGGAAATGGCAGAAGCGTCGGGAATCACACTTGTTGAAGGTAAACCTAATCCATGGAAAGCGACCTCATTGGGTGTGGGAGAGATGATATTGGATGCCGTGCACAAGGGCTGTCGGAATTTCATAATCGGAATAGGCGGAAGCGCAACCACTGAGGGCGGCATAGGAATGCTGTCGGCGCTCGGCTATGAGTTTTATGATGAGGATGACAATATTCTTCCACCGGTATTTGGCTCGCTTGCAAGGGTAAGAAAGATCAAGGCTGATAAGGTTCCTTCGGAATTGAAGCAGTGTCATTTCAAAATAGCATGTGATGTTACTAATCCACTGTGCACAGAGCAGGGCTGCGTATACATTTTTGGAAAGCAAAAGGGCGTACAGGAGCATGAAAAGGCACAGATGGATAAAATGATGAGACAGTATGCAGACTGTGTTGAGGAGTATGCGGGAAAAAGATTCAGCGAGACACCGGGAGCAGGCGCTGCGGGAGGTCTTGGCTTTGCGTTTCTTTTTGGACTTGAGAACGTGGAACTTAAATCCGGCATAGATATAGTGCTAAACGCAATACAGCTTGACAAGGAACTGAAAAATGCCGATATCGTAGTGACCGGAGAGGGCAGGCTTGATGGACAGAGCGCCATGGGAAAGGTGCCTGTCGGAGTGGCAAAAGCAGGCAGAAAAAACGGCTGTAAAGTAATCGCACTTGCAGGGAGTGTCACTGACGATGCAGTGGCATGTAATAAAGAAGGCATAGATGCGTTTTTCCCTATTATAAGAGGGGCAACAACGCTTAATGAGGCTATGGATATCAAAAATGCTCAAAAAAATATGAAAAACACTGCAGAACAAGTTTTCAGGCTTATTGACATCAGCTCGCTTATGGAATAATATATGTTAGTAAAATTGTGCGTGGTGCAGGGGCCGGATGAGATATAAAAGCCCCATATATCATAGAATATTTAAATAAAAAAGGAGAAAAGCAATGGCTAAGGAGAAAAAATTAGTAGAGGCCATCACTTCCATGGAGGAAGATTTCACACAATGGTATACAGACGTTGTGAAGAAAGCAGAGTTGATGGATTATTCATCTGTAAAGGGATGTATGATCTTTAAACCCAATGGTTATGCCATCTGGGAGAATATACAGAAGAATCTCGATGCAATGTTCAAAGAGACAGGTGTAGAGAATGTATACATGCCAATGTTCATTCCGGAGAGCCTGCTCCAGAAAGAAAAGGATCACGTAGAGGGTTTTGCACCAGAGGTTGCATGGGTCACACAGGGCGGACTTGAGACACTTCAGGAGAGACTTGCAGTAAGACCTACATCAGAGACACTTTTCTGCGAGCTTTTCAGCAAAACAGTACAGTCACACAGAGACCTTCCAAAGGTATATAACCAGTGGTGCTCAGTAGTGCGCTGGGAGAAGACAACGCGTCCATTCCTTCGTTCATCAGAGTTCTTATGGCAGGAGGGACATACTGTTCATGCAACAGCCGAGGAGGCAGAGGCACGTACAGTACAGATGTTAAACATCTATGCGGATTTCTGTGAGAAATACCTTGCAATCCCTATGGTAAAGGGAAGAAAGACAGACAAGGAGAAGTTCGCCGGAGCAGAGGCTACATATACAATAGAGGCTCTCATGCATGACGGAAAAGCACTCCAGTCAGGAACCTCACACAACTTTGGTGACGGCTTCCCTAAGGCCTTCGGCATCCAGTACACAGACAAGGACAATAAATTACAGTACTGTCATGAGACATCATGGGGCGTTTCAACACGTCTTATCGGGGCTATCATCATGGTTCACGGAGATGACTCAGGACTCGTGCTTCCACCAAAGATTGCACCAACACAGGTTATGGTCATTCCAATCCAGCAGCAGAAGGACGGCGTCCTTGACAAGGCATACGACCTCAAGGACAAGCTCTCAAAGGATTTCCGCGTGAAAATCGATGCAACTGACAAGACACCTGGCTGGAAGTTCGCAGCACAGGAGGTTCAGGGAATCTCAACACGTATCGAGATTGGACCAAAGGATATCGAGAAAAACCAGTGCGTTATCGTTCGTCGAGACACAAGAGAGAAAATCGTTGTCTCACTCGATGAGGTCAATGAGAAGCTCGCAGAGGTACTTGAGACAATGCAGAATGACATGCTCGAGAAGGCAAAGGCATTCCTTGCAAGCCATATAAACGATGCACACGACTACAATGAGTTCAAGGCAATCGCAGAGACAAAGCCTGGCTTTATCCGTGCAATGTGGTGTGGAGACGAGGCCTGCGAGAACAAAATCAAAGAGGACACAACAGTTACAAGCCGTTGTATGCCATTTGGTGATCAGGAACAGATTTCCGACGTATGCGTATGCTGTGGAAAGCCGGCGCATAAACTTGTATACTGGGGCAAGGCATATTAAATTCGCGCCTAAATTCCCGTATACGAATGTTACAAGCCTCGGCGTAGTACCGCTACGCCTGCGTTTGTAATCATCCGTCTACGAAAATTTATTTCGCGAATTAATCATTACTTTTGTATATTATTATGATAAACAGCTCGCCGGAGGGGCGCATTGACGCAGCATACGGCTGTGGCGCATGCTCGATTTACGACGTGTCGTGTGTGAGAGTTAATGCCACCTGCGGCTGAAGCTGGCGCAAAAAATACTCGTTCAAGCGTAAGCGCGTTTGATTTTTTAGCGCCTAATAAGCTCTGCCGCAGGAGGTATTTACTCTCACCAGACTAAGGAGTTATGAGAGCATGTGTCACAGTTGTATGCTGTGGCAATGTGCCCCTTTGGCGAGCGTCATTTAGAATAAAAAAGGAGAATCCAACGATGCGCATAGATTTACCGCAGAATGTCAATTTCATAATAGACACGCTCTACGAGCATGGCTTTGAGGCATATGCGGTAGGTGGATGCGTGCGTGACAGTCTCCTTGGCAGGAAACCGCAGGACTGGGATATCACCACATCTGCAAAGCCTGCGCAGGTCAAAGCGATATTTGACCATACGATAGACACAGGTATCCAGCATGGCACAGTCACGGTCATGCTGGAGCATGTGGGCTATGAGGTCACCACCTACAGGATAGACGGAGAGTACGAGGATGCACGCCATCCAAAGGAGGTCACCTTTACCTCCAATCTGAAGCTAGACTTAGAGAGGCGCGACTTCACAATCAATGCCATGGCATATAATCACAGGGCAGGGCTTGTCGATGAATTTGACGGCATAGCAGATTTAAAAGCACATGTGATCAGATGTGTGGGCTGTGCACACGACAGGTTCAGTGAGGATGCACTCAGGATGTTTCGTGCGGTGCGATTTGCAGCCCAGCTTGGCTTTGATATAGAGGCACAGACTAAAGCAGCCATAAAAGAGCTTGCCCCTGCCATGTCAAAGGTCAGCGCAGAGCGAATTCAGGTGGAGCTTGTGAAGCTTCTGACATCAGACCATCCGCAGATGATGAGAGATCTGTATGAGCTTGGACTCACAGCGGTATTCATGCCGGAGTTTGATGTGATGATGCAGACACCTCAGCACAATAAGCACCATATGTACAGTGTTGGCGAGCATACGCTTCATACCTTGGAGCATGTGCGAGCGGACAAAATCCTAAGGCTTACCATGCTGCTTCATGATGTGGCAAAGCCTGTGTGCATTACGACAGACGAGGAAGGCCAGAATCATTTCAAGAAGCATCCGGTTGTGGGAGCTGATATGACAAGAAAGATACTCAGGCGCCTTAAGTTTGATAACAGGACTGCAGACTGTTGCTGTAAGCTCGTAAAAGAGCATGATGACCGTCCGGCCATCACAGAGCGCAATGTAAGGCGTGCCATGAGCCGCATAGGGACAGAGCTTTTTCCACTGTTATTTGAGGTGAAAAGAGCCGATACACTCGGACAGAGCATGTATAGGCGAGCAGAAAAACTTGAATACATCGCAGAATATGAGCGTGTATATAGGAAAATCCTCGCAGACCACCAGTGTGTATCCAAAAAGGAAATGAAGATAAATGGCAGCGACCTGATTAAAATGGGAGTAGAGCCGGGACCGAAGCTTGGCGATATCCTGGACAGGCTTTATGAGCAGGTGCTTGATGACCCATCGCTCAATGAAGCACAAAAACTTAAAGAGCTTGCGAATAAAATAATAACCTCTCTCATATGATTAAAAAGCATCTGAATAGTTATGGTGCATTAATCATATGAGGGGGGATTTTTTTGTATAATCAGCCGGAAGTGGCTTTGGAAAAATATGAGCTTACAGTAAGCAGGATAATAAAGGGCAGAGGAGCATATATATGTGACACAGGCATCGGGCAGAAGCTGCTCGTGCCGTACAGAGGGCATGAGCAAAGGGCATGCACCCTGCGGGATACGCTGGCATTTATCCAGAGAAACGGTATGGATGTGGAGCAGATATCACAGACAAAGGAGCAGTGTATCATATCGCGGGATAACTGTGAGGACGCATACATATTGAAGGATTACAGAGCAGGCAGAGAGTGCAGCACGGACAGCATAGATGATATGCGTGGCGGCAGCAGGGCATTAGCGCAGCTGCACAATATATTGGAAAAGTATCCTCTGCCTTCGGATATTGAGGTAGAAAGCCTGCATGAAAAAGCTCAGCGAAAATGTGCGCAGATAGTAAAGCTTAAAAACTACATACTGCGTCGCAGCAAGACAAATGCTTTTGAGCATCTGTTTTATGAATGCTATGAGAGATTCTTAGAGCAGGGGAAGAAATCGGCGGAAATATTGTGTGAGCTGGAAAATAGTAAAACGTTGGTTCCGACATACTGTCACGGAGCCTTCAACCAGCACAATGTCGTGTATACACAGTCCGGAAGATGGCTCCCTGTCAATTTCGAGACCATGCATCCGGGATATCCGGAAACTGATCTTGCGGAGTACATGCGCAAGATGCTCGAAAAAAATCACTGGGATACAGCGGTTGCAGATGCAATTCTTGACAGCTATTGCAGCGTAAGAAGTCTTGATGATACATCAATGAGACTGCTTCAAGCACTGCTTTTGTTTCCTGAAAAATTTTGTAAGCTCTGCAATCACTATAGCAACTCGCGCAAGTCATGGGTATGCGACCGCGATGTGGATAAGCTTGCACAGCTCATACAGCTAAGCGGGGAGCGCGAGGAGTATCTGCATGCTCTGCATGCCATAGTGTAAGCAGTAATGCATATATATAGTGAATTTAATTGAAAAGTACATGACTATACGATATATTATTATTGTAGAAAAACGTTTAAAGCCAGCTATTAAAGGAAATACAGATGAAGAAATTCAAAAGATTATTTTGCACAGTATGCATGCTTGTGCTGTCACTTGCAGCATGTGGAAAACAGGACACGGATGATGGTGTAAAAAAATTCTATAACAGCATGAATGATACGACGGAGGCCGTGGGAGAAAGCACGCAGTCCGGTTTGAAAGCTGCTGCGGAGGAAAACGGAAAGTCCGTTAAGAAAAGTTCAGATATTCTCATAGTATCGGACATAAACAGTGCCAACGAGACAATCAGGGTATACAATTACTCGACAGGAGTGCAGTATCAGTATTACTATGGGCTGACCACCGGCTTTTTCGACAAATATGGCAATCACATGTCAGTTTCAGATATACATCAGGGTGATGTGGTTGACATATCAGGGGCAGATTCAGACGGCAAGGCAAAGCGTATACAAAAATCCGATAAGGTGTGGACAAACGACGCAGTGACCAATTTTTCTGTGGATAAGGATAAGAGCGTGCTTGAAATCGGAAATAGCAGCTACAGGCTGGGTGAGCGCACCATGATATTTTCAGGCTCGGATGTCGTAGATACTGACAGCCTCACGGCGCAGGATAAGCTGGCTGTTGTCGGGATTGACAAGGACATAGTGTCAATTTCTGTCACGACAGGGCACGGCACACTGCAGCTTAGCAATACATCGCTGTTTGAGGGCAGCTTTTTGCAGCTCGGAGACAGGATATTTGCAGAAATCACTAAGGATATGTCGCTTGATGTGCCGGAGGGCAGCTATACGCTCGCTGTGGCCAACAATGGCTGGGGAGGCAGCACGGATATAGAGATAAAAAGAGGAGAGATTACAAAAGTAAATTTAAATGATTTAAAGGGTGAGGGTCCTAAAAAGAGCAGCATCCTTTTCGAGGTTGACGTGCAGGGAGCAAAAATATATGTCGATGGCAGTGAGATCGACTATACGAGCCCGGTTGAGATAACATACGGAAAACACACGCTTAAGGTAACAGCCGATGGATATGACACCTGGACGAGGACACTTTACGTGAACTCAAAGGAGGCCACCGTACAGATTACAATAAACGACAATAAGGACAGCTTGGGCAGTGATTCATCAGGCAACGGAACCGGCAGCACGGACAGCTCGCAGGCCACCGCACAGACTCCTTCAGAGACTGCCGCAGAGAGGGCAGATGAGAAGGACAATCAAAGTACATCTCAAAGCAGCACCGGCAGCTCGCAGAGCACAAATTCATCACAGCAGACAGACAATAAATCCTCTGACAGCTCGGGAAATAGTCTGACAAATAAGGATATATCAGATTATCTTTCAACATTAACCTCTTTATTAAGTTCAAAGTAAGGTTTTAAGAATGCTAAAAGTACATAAAAGCCTAGGAAATAGCGCATTTTCCTTGACAAACCCCATAAAAACAAGTATATATATTCTTGTAGGTAATTTGGGAAAACAGCTCGAATTATATAAATTATGAAAATCCAGAGGAGGAATTTTATCATGAACAAAGCAGATTTAGTTGCAGCTATGGCAGAGAAGGCCGGAGTATCAAAGAAGGACGCTGAGGCATCTTTAAAGGCATTCACAGATGTTGTTGCAGAGGAGTTAAAGAAAGGCGAGAAGATCCAGTTAGTTGGATTCGGTACTTTCGAGGTATCTGAGAGAGCAGCAAGAACAGGAAGAAATCCACAGACTGGCGCTGAGATGACAATTGCAGCATCTAAGGCTCCTAAGTTCAAGGCTGGAAAGGCTTTAAAAGATTCTCTTAACTAATAAGTTAGACTATCACGGAGTAGAAGAATGGGTGAAGCCTTTAAGGCTCCGCCCATTTTTGGCTATATCCACTGAAATCAGGGTAATAGTTATGAATTGATTTATTATAGGTAAGACACAGAGGTAACAATGAGATTAGACAAATTTTTGAAGGTATCACGTCTGATAAAGAGACGTACAGTGGCAAATGAGGCATGTGACGCAGGCCGTGTCACAATAAACGGAAGACCGGCAAAGGCATCTGTAAATGTCAAGGTCGGAGACATAATAGAGATAGCGTTTGGACAAAAGACAGTCAAGGTTAAGGTGTTAAATCTTCTTGACACAACAAAGAAGGAAGAAGCAAAAGATCTTTTTGAGTATATATAGGTTATATTTTCATGAATCCCAGCATATATTTACATATGCGATTCCACAGATGGCATGTATATGTGCGGCTGTCTATGGAGCATATTAAAAATTATGTGAGGGACAGGGAATGGAAGAAATATCAGGCACAAAGAGTCATAAGCTTATCTTGAATAATCGCAGAACAGGCAGCTTTACAGGCATTTTGGATGTGCTCTCCTTTGATGTGGGAGAGATACTTTTGGAGACGGAGCTAGGCATGCTTGACCTAAAGGGCAAGGATCTTCACGTAAACAGGCTAAACCTTGAGAAGGGAGAAGCCGATATAGAAGGTGAGATAGACATGATTACGTATTCGAAGGTACCGGAGGTGACCGGAAAAAAAGATAAAATGTTTGGCAGGATATTCAGATAAGCACCTAAGGAGGAATAATGAGTAAACGTCGTGCAAAGAGAAGGGGCGGAACTTTAAGTGTTTCTATCATAGTTATAGCATTTCTTGTGGTTATGGTAGTCCAGGTTGTGCAGCTAAAGCAGAAGGAATCTACATATGCCGCACAAAAAGCGGAGCTTGAAAAGCAGTACACTAAAGAATCGGAGCGTGCTGATGAGATAGAAAGCATGCAGCAGTATATGCAGAGTGACCAGTACATAGAGGATATAGCAAAGAGCAAGCTGGGGCTTGCGTATGACAATGAAATAATCTTCAAGGAAAAGGACAAATAATTTTTGAAGATATAGTTGCGCTTTTTCGTCAAAACCTTCATTTTTGACCACATATAATCGTTGAAAAAAGATGGAGGCAAAAAGATGAGGAGTGCAAATTTAAAAAAGGCCGTGTGGGGGCTTATGGCATTTGCATCCACACTGGTGTGTGTGATGGATTGTTATCCGCTGATACCTGCAGTGTATGGAGTTTATTGTCTGAGCAGTGGGCATACGATTATTTTTTACATAGGATTAATTATTGGAATGGGATACTTTATATCGATACCGTCGATATGTAAGTATCTCTTTATTATTGCGGTGATTTACTTTGGGGAAAGGCTATTTGTGAGAAAAAGCAGTAAAAACGGATGTCTGACAACAGCCGTTGTAGCAGCTTGTGCCACGGCGGTGATGAATCTGTCGGTAACATTTCTGGGAAGGCCGGATACGGATGAGATAGTGTTGTCGGTAGCAGAGAGCCTTGTTGTGTTTTCGATGGCCTTTGTGCTTTGCAGAGCATGCGAATATTTAAGTGCTCTTGAGCACAATGAAAACCCGGTCATAGCAGGACTTCTGCCCGACAGGGAGGAGGCATTTGCCACAGCAGTTTCTGGACTTTCAGGCATTATTTCGACTGCAAATGTCATGGCTGTAAAATGTACGGCAGATAAAATCCCTGATGAGAGTGAGAAAATACAGCTTGAGGTGACGGGGAGACTTTGTGCATGCTGTGAGGGCTGCAGTGTGTGCTGGACAAGCGGGGCTTCGATTTCCAACAGTATAAAAATGCTTGCTGATGCAGTGCGCAAACGTATGAAAACAGAGGAAATTGTGCAAAACAGATATGTGGATGGCTGCCCGCACTATACGCGCATGGTGGAAGCCGCCACAGAGGCATTTGCCCGTATTGAGCTAAATGAAGCCTGGTACAGGCGTCTCACGGAAAACAGACGCGTTATAGCCGCACAGCTTGACGCTATGGCAGAGCTCATGGAGAGCTGGTGCAGGGCTGAAAAATGTATTGATAAAAAAAGAAGGCTGCGTCTTTCAAGAGTTTATGTATATACAAAAGAGGCTGGTATACAGGTGGAAAATGCCCATATTTATGAGAACGCAAGGCAGCAGGTATGTATAAAGGCAGATGTCTGCACCAAGATAGATGGTGGGATTGAAATTTCAAAATATGTGCAGGCGGTTTCACGCGCCATGGGCGTGAAGCTCAGGCAGGCACATGGGACAGTTTCAATAATATCCGATGAGAGGACATCTATTGTGCTTTACGAGGAGAATCAGTTCTATGCACTTTCGGGGGTGGCGACCAAAAAGAAGACCGGCTCTCAGGCAAATGGCGACAGCTGCAGTATGTTTCAGCTGGATGATGGCATGTATCATGTATGTGTATCCGATGGCATGGGCTCGGGCAAGCAGGCGCAGGCCGAGAGCACACTGGTGGTGGATTTGCTTGAAAAGCTTTTGGAGGCGGGTTTTAGCAGGGAAAGTGCCCTAAAGCTGATGAACTCTGCCATGGTCATATCGGCGGGCAAGGAGTCCTATTCCACGGTTGATTTTGCCACAATAGACATGTACACAGGTGAGCTTGAGCTGGCAAAAACGGGCGCTGCACCGTCATTTATCAAATCAGGGAAACAAGTAAGTGCTATAGAAAATGAATCACTCCCGGCGGGGGTCGATGTCTGGCAGGAGAGCAAACATTCAAAAAATATACTTCAAAGTGGCGATTTCCTTGTCATGGTGACGGATGGTGTGCTAGAATATCTGCATGTAAAGGACAGACAGGGGAAGCTTATGGATATCATCGCAAGCGTCAAAAGTGACAATGCAGGCGTGATGGCGCAGGAAATTCTGGACAGGGTGCTGCTTGACACAGGCGGATACGCCATGGATGATATGACGGTAGTTGCAATAGGAATCTGGGAAAAATAATGATTAGACGGACAAAAGATTATATTCTGGAAAACAAAATGATAAAAAATCACAGCACGGTGCTTGTTGCGCTGTCGGGCGGTGCGGATTCGGTCTGCCTTCTGCTGGTGTTAAATGAGATAAAAAGACAGTGCGCAAATGAGCTTGATTTTGCGCTGGAGGCAGTACATGTGGAGCATGGCATCAGAGGAGCCGAGAGCAGGGAGGATGCGAGGTTTGCGTTAGATCTCTGCGAGAGGCTTAACATACCGTGCCATGTACATTCCGTGGATGTACCGCAATATGCAGCAAGTCATGGACTCGGACTGGAAGAGGCCGCCAGGATATTGCGCTATGAAGCGTTTGAAAAGGAAGTTGCCAGGATATTGCGCTATGAGGTGTTTGAAGAGGAGGCAGGCAGATATCCTTGCGAAAATGCCTATGCAGCAGACCAAAAGCAGGGTAACAGCAGGCAGGTAGTCGTTGCAGTTGCGCATCATATGGAGGACAACGCAGAGACAGTTCTTTTTCAGATGCTTCGCGGAAGCGGAGCAAAGGGACTCGCCGGCATGCATCCGGTTTCCGTGAAGAATGGTGTCACCTATATCAGGCCGCTTTTATCAGCAACACGCGCACAGATAGAGGAATATCTAAAGGAAAATGGACAGGCTTTTGTCACCGATGCCACAAACACTGACACAGCCTACTCCAGAAATAAGCTGCGCCATGATGTGTTTCCACTGCTTTTGCAGATTAATGACAGGGCGATTGAGCATATCAATGAGAGCGCAGGACAGCTTGCGGTGATGAATGATTTTTACGAGCAGCAGCTAAAAGAGGCGTGTGACAGCATGATTTCAAAAAAAGAAGGCAGGGTGATACTTGAAATCAGCCGTTTTGAGAGTCTGCATCCGGCATTAAAAAGCGGAGTGGCGCGCGAGTGCATACATCTGGCGTCAGGGCGGCTCAAGGACATCACGAGCACGCATATCGGTGCACTTGTGAAGCTTGCAGGGCAGCAGTCGGGCAGAAAAATCAATCTGCCGTATGGAATTATTGCGGAAAAATCATTTGGCGAGGTGATACTCTGCGCCGGAAGGTGTGACGATGAAAAAGAAGAAATTCACATTACGCAAAAAGAGCTTGAGGCACTGAGTGCCACGGGAGCGAAAAAAAACATCAGGCTTTCGGCAGATGGCTCGTATGTCACACTTTGTATACATGATTTTAATGGTAAAATGGACGAAATTCCCAAAAAACCATATACGAAATGGTTTGATTATGATAAGATGAAGAAAGGCTTTGAAATAAGAACAAGAAAAGCCGGTGACTATATAATTGTGGATGACGAGGGCCATCATAAGAAGCTGAAGCAGGTATTTACAGGTGATAAAATTCCGGCACAGCAGAGAGCGGGACTGTGGCTTATAGCCCATGAATCACTGGTGCATGCCATTATCGGATACAGATCCGGCTGCAGCGCACTTGTCACACCACAGACAGGAAAAGTACTTAAGATCACATTTTACGGAGGAAAACAAAATGGATTTTTCAAAAAAATATGATATTTCGGTTTACCTGACAGAGGAGCAGCTCAATAAGCGTATTGCAGAGATTGGAGCGCAAATCACAGAAAAATACAGGGGACAGTCAGTATATCTCATTTGCATACTCAAGGGCTCAATATTCTTTACCACTGAGCTTGCAAAGAGAATTGATTTGCCTATGACTATGGATTTCATGTCGGTATCCAGCTATGGCTCAGGCACAGAGTCATCAGGCGATGTCAAGATTAAAAAGGACCTTGAGCATTCTATCGAGGGAGAGAATGTCATCATCATAGAAGACATCATTGATTCGGGAAATACTCTTAGCAGGCTTTCAAAGCTCCTTGCCAAAAGAAACCCGAAGAGTCTCACAATCTGTACACTTTTGGACAAGCCTGAGCGCCGTGTGGTTGATGATGTAAATGTAGACTACGTGGGCTTTGTGATTCCTGATAAGTTTGTGGTAGGCTATGGCCTTGACTATGATCAGAGGTTCAGAAATCTGCCTTACATCGGCTTCGTCGAGGGCGAAATAAAATAAAAAGGAGAAGTAAATTGAATAAACAAAAAAGCGGTATGCGCGGAATAGGCGTATACATTATCATTGTATTTGCAGTAATCTGCATCTGGTACTGGCTGAGCGCCGGGGCTACATCAAACTCTTACACACAGAGTCAGTTCGAGAAGGATCTTGACAAGAATCAGGTGAAGAGCGTAAAGGTAGTGCAAAACAGGGAGATACCGACAGGAAGTCTGGAGGTGAAGTTCAAGGATGGCACATCAAAGGTACTTTATGTATCAGATGTAAACAATATCGAAAAGACCATGACAAAAGCAGGGTATACCGACTATACAGTTGCGGATGTTCCGGCTGAGAGCTGGATTATGACACTGCTTCCGTATGTTTTGGTATTCGGAGCCATGTTCATATTCTTTGCAGTGATGAACAACAACGCAGCAGCACAGGGCGGCGGTGGCAAGATGATGAACTTCGGCAAGAACCGTGCGAAGCTCACCACACAGGAGGAGAACCATATCAAGTTTTCCGATGTAGCAGGTTTAAAGGAGGAAAAGGAGGAGATTGCAGAGATAGTTGATTTCCTTCGTGATCCGGGAAAATACACCAGACTTGGAGCAAGAATCCCAAAGGGGGTCCTTCTTGTAGGACCTCCGGGAACAGGTAAGACTCTCCTTGCCAAGGCAGTAGCCGGAGAGGCAGGGGTACCGTTTTTCACCATTTCAGGATCTGATTTCGTGGAGATGTTCGTCGGAGTCGGAGCCTCACGAGTGAGAGATTTGTTTGAGGATGCCAAGAAAAATGCGCCTTGTATCGTATTTATCGATGAGATTGATGCAGTAGCCAGACGCCGTGGCACAGGAATGGGCGGCGGACACGACGAGCGTGAGCAGACATTGAACCAGATGCTTGTCGAGATGGATGGCTTTGGTGTCAATGAGGGCATTATCGTCATGGCAGCCACAAACCGTGTGGATATACTTGATCCTGCTATCATGCGTCCGGGACGTTTCGACAGAAAGGTTGTAGTAGGCAGACCGGATGTGGGCGGCAGAGAAGAAATTTTAGGTGTCCATGCCAAGAAAAAACCTCTTGCAGAGGATGTAGACTTAAAGCAGATTGCACAGACTACCGCAGGCTTCACAGGTGCAGACCTTGAGAATCTGATGAATGAGGCAGCAATCCGTGCAGCGGGCGAAAACAGAGAATATATCACACAGGATGATATCAGAAAATCCTTCGTCAAGGTTGGTATCGGAGCTGAGAAGAAGAGCCGCATCATCTCTGATAAGGAAAAGCGCATCACAGCCTACCACGAGGCAGGACATGCAATCCTTTTCCATCTGCTTCCGGATGTGGGACCAGTATACACAGTTTCAATCATCCCTACAGGAGCAGGCGCAGCAGGCTACACCATGCCTCTGCCTGAGAAGGATGAGATGTTCAACACAAAGGGACGTATGCTTCAGGAAATCGTAGTAGACTTAGGCGGTCGTGTCGCAGAGGAAATTGTGTTTGACGATATCACCACAGGTGCATCACAGGACATCAAGCAGGCTACAAAGCTTGCGCGCGAGATGGTTACCAAATACGGTATGTCAGACAATATCGGCCTTATCTGCTATGCCGATGATGAGGAGGAGGTCTTCATCGGACGAGACCTCGCCCATGCAAAGAACTACAGCGAGGGCATAGCATCGGCAATCGATGTCGAGGTAAAGCGCATCATCGATGAGTCATACGACAAGGCAAAGAGCATGATAGCAGAGTACCGCGAAGTGCTTGACAGATGTGCAGCACTTCTTCTTGAGAAAGAGAAAATCACAAGAGATGAGTTTGAAGCACTGTTTGACGAGGACAGCAAAACAGCAGTTGGACATAATATTTAAATAACAGCTATGATTTTGTACACAATCACTATATGAAAATATTAAATGCGACTAAAGTGCTATACAAACTGCATAAAAACAAACCACGATTTTTATGCAATTTGTGAACACTTGTCGTCGCAATCATGATACTATAATAATCGTAAAAACCCCCCAATACATTATATAGTTTTTGCTATACCCCATAGTAAAAATACCTTCTCCTAAAAGGCAGCCGATCGTAGGCTGTCTTTTTTAATTTCTATGTTATAGCTACAAAGTAAGGGATTGTGTGCCCGGGATGGTGCTTTGGTGGGGGATTGATGCCCTTACTGGAGCGTATAGCGAAAGCGAGGGCATCAATCCCCCACCAAAGTATCGTCCCAGGCGCGCAATCCACGTATTAAAGAAAATAATTTGGTTACGATAAAATATGCTTGCATAATCACATTTGTTGTGATAAACTATGCAAGTATCGTAATTAAATACATGGGCAGATTCCCGAGTGGCCAAAGGGGACAGACTGTAAATCTGCTGCAACTTGCTTCGATGGTTCGAATCCATCTCTGCCCATTAAAAAACCTCAAGTCGTATGACTTGAGGTTTTTGTGTTATTCTGAAATTATCATTTAATCGGCCTGCGCCCCGGTGGCGGTAAGTACAGACTCCCATGCCATCGTATCAGGCCAGTCCTTTGTATCAAAGCCATCACGGATACATCTGTTGTAGTAGTCCAGCTTGTTTCGTATCGGCGAATCATCTGTGAATCTTGCATCATCATAGATGCCGTTAATATAATCGTCTATCGCGGTTCCGAATATTTCAGAGCGGTCCTCTGTTGCAAAGGTCATGCCGTAGGAATCAATGAAATACCCGGATATGTGGCTCGATGGATCATCCGGATTGTAGTTTGCGTAGCTGTCATCATAAGAGAAGCTGTCAGGGTTAAAGCTGTTCCATTTCTCCTCAGAAAACTCGCTCTTGTCATCGTAGGTGTGTATGAATGTAAGCCTCTGGTCAATCAGATGGGAAATCTCATGGCCTACAGTGTAGCTGAAATCCCAGCTGTAGTTGCAGTTTAGAACCATCACATTGTGGTTGTTTATTATGTTTACGAAGCCACTTGGCTCATTTATCATATCTGAGTGGCCTGATGAAATATCACCGCACAGATAGATTCGCATGCCTCTTATATCGCCATAACACAGCTGTGTGAAAAAGTCATCAGGGAAACAGCCAAGTATTTCCTCAAGCGCATCCAGAGCGACCGACAGCTTATCCTTGTTCTTGAATTGATGGATATCGTAGTAATCAATTCTCTTTGGCACCTCAGGCCCGAAATATATGGAAAAGCTGTATTTCTGTTCAAGGGCTGTGATACGTGCATTTATGTCGGATAAATCACCCCAGTCATATGACGCGGTGTCAGGTATCAGAGTGATCTCGTCGCCGTATGTATTGTAGTCGGAATCCTTCCCGGCCTCCTCCATAGCCTTCTGATTTTCATCGGTATTGTCAGAGGGGTCTATGGCAGAATATGGGGATACATATGAGCCATCATCGCGTAAGGCCTGCAGCAGTGTATCACAGTCATTGTATGACGTGATTTCGGCTTTGCTGTCATTCTTGCCCTTGTCGAGTGACCAGATGAGAATTTCCGGGTTGCACTGCGCTGTGTACAAAAGCATCATCACACAGTTTGCATCAGGCAGATATACCGAGTTGGCAGAACAGTAGGTCTTGGTATCGGCTGCCGCAGAGTCGGATGAGCTGCCGGACATTTTGCCTGTGCTTCGAGTTGCCAGGTTGTATGAAAAGGATGAACTGACACCGGTGGAGGGTGAATATTTATAGTAACTGATGATGTTGTCCGAGGATAAATCCTGGCATCGTATGAGCATGTCATTATCCTCTGCCAAAGTCACATCCACCACATCCGGCAGTGAAAAAAAGCTGTTTTCTCCATCGGATGAATGATAGTTCCAAATATTGTTGGCTGTATCTGCCTCGATTACAAAGCCCTTTGAGTCGACACATGACATGGAAAAACTTTGTCCTTCGTAGGTTGAAAGCACTGTGTTATCGTCAAGCCTTATATCAGAGACTGCATATTTGTAGGTATCGGGGGTGACACCTGACACGAGAGCGTATTTTCCGTCAGCGGAGGTGGCAATCTGTGAGACATCATAATAATTGCCGGGATTCGGCACATCGCCATCATCAGAATCTGATGTATTGCAATTGCCATCATAGTCATCAGGATTATATTTGCAGGTTTTTATCTCTTTTAAATCCTTATCATAGATTGTTGCCCTGCCGGCATCGGAATTGATGAGCCAGAGTCGGTCACCTTTTATCATGTAGTCATCACAGTTGGTTTTGTCGTGAGTGAGACTTGCCGTGATTTCATTGGACCAGGGATTATATACATCAAATGAATACTGAACAGATTGATCATCGGTCTCTAGGATGGAATTATTGTAGCTGCCCTGTCCTACCATAAGGATGTTATCACCAAACTGTCTTGTATCATTGTACGGCCGCCCCTCAAAGGCGACATTGTGCAGGATAGACAGGTTGCTGCTTCCTTTAACACTTGTGGTATCCTCCCAAAACGCAGGTGATTTGTGCAGAATAGCCTGCTTTTGTGCGGGACTCTTAAATAGATAAGAGACATCCGAAAAAGAACAGGCTGTCATGGAGATTGCACTGAAAAATACCAGCGAATATGTAATTAAAGTAGTTACATGTTTGCGTTTGAACAATTTTGCCTCCTTTGGAAGGTGGTGTATATGCAGGCTATTCCTCAGCAGCATGTGCGGTGGAAACTCGTGCAGTAGATTCTCTTTCAATCAGTCTCGGACGTAGCTGTGTGCGGCTGATTGGAATATGGTGAATGAGCGAATTCAATATAATATATGCACAGCGGCCCAGATCATTAC
>OLIQ01000444.1_pt1 | contig 18742 bp, 32 predicted proteins | sample 1609631 | NCBI WGS metagenome assembly OLIQ01 (sample SAMEA4350114, study PRJEB24818) | metagenome | biome: human; feature: gut; material: faeces | place: Denmark | collected 2013-09
CGCTCTGACTTTCCAGAACCATACGGACTGCCCGTTGACGGACTTCGGGGGAAAAACGAGTATTTTTAGTCATCCTGTTTACCTCTTTCTCAGGAAGTTTAGTCTCCAGGATTCCCGGGGCGGTTCAGTTTTCCCTGGCTTTATTGAGTTCCTCCCTCAGTTCCTGGTATTTCGTTTCTACAGATGAGACATTTTCCAGTGATTGCGTGTCCTCATTATGTTTAACTGGAATTTCTTCCACTGATTCAGGCGCTGCCTGTTCATTAGCCATTGTGTCCGATGTTTGTTGCTTTTCTTCATCGCCATGTTTTCCTTCTGCTGTTCCGCGCTGCGGCATCGGTGCTGATGAGCGACCGCAGGCAATTTCCACGATTTCCGGATCCGGGTTAGCGTGATCGGTTTCGGTCAACACTTTGTTGAGATATTCAGTCACGCGTGCCGGGATGGCCTCAATGCCGATTGGTGCTTCTTTCACGGAAGCCACCACAATGGCGCGGGAATAATCCAGCCCACCGGGCATGGCGATAAATTTGTCGCGAAAAACAGAAAAGGGCGGCTTATTCTCTGACACGATTTCTTCAACGCGTTTTGCGTGTGCTGGGTGCAGGTTATAAATATCCACATCCATTGAACGGGCCAGAACGCCGGTGGCTACATCTCGTGCGAGTGATGTCTTATCATGTTTGAATCCTTCACCACGATCGGTAATATTTCCGCCGCCAGCGTTAGCACCGGAAGGCGTACGGGTAATGCCTGAAACATAATTTCCGTTCTGCCATTCTTTTGTCAGCAGGCCCTGATCAAGGTAGTCAGTTTTCATCCAGGTGGAAATGAACTTGTCGAATTCAGCCGGGCTGATGCGATGATTTGCAGAGTGGGGGAATGCTTTCCCTACAGATTCAGCCAGGCGACTAAGGTGATAGTTCGTCAGTTTATCCAGTTCATGATGCGCGGCGCGCACAGCAGTAAGCAGGCTCTGAAGGTAACTGTCCTCTGTGTCCATCTCCATACGGATCACGTTATTGCGTTGTTCTGGTGTGGCATGATGCCGGTATTTTCCATCTTCATCTTTGCTGAATAAGAAGAGGTGAAGGAAGCGATGAGTAAGGCTCAGAGTGGCGACGGGAATTTCACACTCAGAACAGTCATCGTCGCTGTCCGGGGATTCGTTTTTCTCCACATCATCCGGAATAGTTCCGTCCGGGTCATCGTTGTCATCGCCAGCAGTTGTGGCATCTTCACCGTTGATGTTGTCATTGAAGGGTATAGCCATCATGGTGATGCCATCTTCCCCGCCTTTTTCATAGCGGTTGCAGAATTCAGTATCAAACACGCCTTCCGGTGGAAGGTCATTCACGACGGGGAAATTTACGCGAACGGGTTTTTTGAAATCATCCTCGTCGTAGCCTGCATCGTCCATGGCTGCAATGCAGCGGGAAACTGCGACAGAAAGTTTTCTGGCATCAGCCCAGAAAAAACCGCCTTTGATGCCAAGGCGTTTTCTGACTTTATCGTTTTTTGCTTCGCAGTGTAGTGCAAAAGTCTGTTTATCAGCGCTCATTGTATTTAAACCTCTGGCTGGATTAGAATTAGAGGCCCTTTGTCTGATTTCTCCGAATACGGTGACGCAGGGAGAAATCCGGTAGCCTGCGCTGCCGGATTTTTATTTCAGTGGAAGGTTGCCTGGTTTGCTGTTTTGTGAGTTGTTTTTCCCTTTTCGTGCTGGCATTCAGAGCAGTCGCACTCAGAATTTTCTCTTGCAAATTCAAGAGCCTGCGCCAGTGTATGGATTTGTTGTGCTCCAATGTTGCTTCTGACGACTTCACATGCAGCATGAATATATGGGCTTGGTGTTTTGCCATTTAACCCACATGAAACCAAACGACTGTCTTTATATTCGTTATTTCCAACTTCTGTAAGCACTGAAAAAGAAAATACAAAGTCGATTTTGTATTCTTTGCATATTTTACTGATGCGTTCTGCAATTTCTTTGAGTTCATTTATTGCATCAGGACTGGTTTCGGAAAATATTTCATTTTGCGCAAGTTCTTTCATTTTGATTTTTCCGTGATTGATAATTAATGCGGTTTTTATTTCGGCAGATATGGAAGGTGTATTTTATTACTCGTCACAACGACTCTGCTTTTACGGGTAAGCCATCGCGCCCGATGAAAACTTTAATCATGCAGTCGGTAATGCATGTTTTTGTTGTGAAGTTACGAATATAGAGTTTTCTCTTTTCAATATTGTTTGCTGAAGCGATATATGTCCGACCTTCATGAAGAACATAATCGCCAGGCGTCACGCACTGACGTGGTATTTCATCAGTTCCGAAGTGATGAGCAATCATAATTATCTCCATTTTCACAAATGAACTTTGTTGATGCGGTGCCTGGTGCCTCCAGGTGGCGTTAACCAGTTAACAATTAACGCCGGGTCAGGGGACGATGACTTTCCGTGACATCCTGTCGGTTTAACTGTTCCGCGTGCGCTGAGCCGCATTCACCGCATCACAAAATTCACTTTAAAAAGGGCGGACATCAGCAATCGGCAAACCGATATCCGCCAAGGGTTACACACAGCAATGTTGTTATTCACAACCGGAAGCGCACGGTCGAAGAAATCTAACGACAATCCTTCTATGGGAAAGAGTCTTCGCCTCGCGCTTTCGTGTAGTACCCTGGCTTTTCAGGGTAATGTCTGTTCAGTAAAGTGAGAGTGCCGGAACTCACCCGTGTCCGGCGCACGATCTCCACCTCACCCGTGGAGAACTCCTCAACTACAAACCCCGTAAGGAGAGTGAATTTATGACACAAGAAGAAAAAGTGATGTTTCTGATGCGGCTGGCTGTCGATACCTACAATACACAATTCAGGGAGAAAGATATACCTCAAAAGGCAGTTCCTGCCGCGGTAGATAAGGGCGGTGCTATTGCCGTATTTTACGATGCATTTGAATCATTTTTTGATGAAAAACTCGACGCTGTTAGCGACTTCGGAACATCGAGTAATAAATAACGTTCATTACGGTTCTTAAACAACAATCAGTGGGCTTGATGTTGTTCTTTTCAAGCTCACTTGCCATCACTTCCATTATTCTTGCGCTTACACGAATTATTTGGTGGCTGTAAGCGACGCAACTATCGCTGATATTGCTGTTTATTTCTATTACTTCATTTTCACTGGCGGCGCTAAATTTGGATATGCCGTTTCCATTGTCCTGTTTCAGTGCTGTTTCCGCTATCCGGATGCGTTCCTGCGTTGCGGAATTTGGGCTAAGTCGATAAACCTGTCTGGCATCTTCCAGAAGCAGGGCGATAATGTGCTTCAGTTCTGTTTCATTCATAGTTAACTCCGGTAGTTGCAATTTATTAATATCAGGCGGTCAGCTTTTTAAGCTTCTGAACTGCTTTATTCATTTCATCCATACAGTCGATGAATTCGTCCAGTTTAAGCTGCATTTTTCCGGCGGCCTGAAGAATTTCCAGTTTTAAGGGCGCAAGTTTTTTGTTGTAATCGACGCAGGTTATTAACTCGCGGCCAGTAATATTTTGGCTTGGCACGAGATCCGGGTCTTGAACCTACACAAACTATATAGCTCTCTTCTTTCCTCGGAAGGCCAGGTGCATCTAGCAGACGGCCTAGTTCGAATTTTTTTACGTTGACACCAGGAGGAATCACCTCGACGATAAACCCGATTTTTACCTTCGTTACACCGTTTGATGAGCTTGACCATTTAACTTCATCGTTCAATTTGAACTTCATCATTAACCTCAATCGTAATAAGCCGGAATTGATTTTCCGCGTTGTTTCTGGCGGCCTGAGCAAGTCACACCCATTTCACTGCGTGGTTTGCGGTAGTAAATACGGTTCTGTTTACTCTCGACTTCTTCTGCCTTCTTGCAGCGAAGGCTTCCGAGTGATACTGCTTTGTCTGCTCCGACGCAACCAGAGATCTTTAGCGCAATCTTCCGTGTCAGTCTTTCACTACTGCGCCGCTCTGCAATAAGTTCTTCCCTGCGAGCTTTATAGCGGCTTTTTGCCGTACCTTTGGATTCTTTCCAGATTATGGTTACCATGATGGTCTCCTTTAAGTGGCTTTGGTGTATGACGCGTCGAGGTGTTTTTCTTCTCGATCGCGGCCTTGCAACTGAAATTCGCGTCATCCCCAAAACCACTTAGATTTTGGTCTCAACGGTTAGGTTGAGAGTCCATCAATGTTAAAGAGCCGGCCAATCTGTTCCGTTTGGCTTCCAGCGTCCTGCTGTTGAATTGAAGATGACCTAAGTTATCTGGTTGCGCAATAACTATATTTATCATTTTATGAAAAACGTTATAAATGACTGATAACAAAAATATTTTATTTTTTGTGGTATCCGCGTGATATTTTCAAGGGGGAAAGGCTGATTGTTATGGGTGATTGCATGTTAATCGAAGGGGAATTTGGTGTGTTGCACCAGCGGGTAGTCGAAATTCTAGGGGTGTCGTTGCTTGAGGTTATTGCTACTGGGGAAGCTATTTCAGCAGATGCTATTGCGGGAATGATCCGAGTGCTTCACCATGATGAATTGGATGATCTCGCTGTGAAGTTAGCTATAGATGTGTTACTTCAGGATATGCGACTGTGTAATTAAGTAAATAAAACCCGGCACTGGAGCCGGGGGATTTAGAAATGGCATTTTATGAATTGGCTACTTGGCGAATGGTTTACCATCGGTGGTATTGAGCACAATAAAAGGCCGTTCTTCGTGAGTGTTCTTATAGCAAAAGTTCAGTTGGAGTCTGATTACCAGCTATGTGATGACCAGAACACTCGCCCTATGATTCTTACGTTTTTGTAGAATTCTTCTCTGTTCATTACTTCATCAGGATACTCTTCGCGGTTTATCGATCTGATAATTACCGATGTTGGCGTGGCTATGAGCGTTTTTACCCTTAACAAATCAGCTTGGCAAATTGCATATGTTTTACCATCCCTGATGCTCGTATCTTGCGTGTTTACCCCCACCACATCACCATCATGGAGTGTTGGCTCCATGCTTTGCCCAACAACCCTGACCAACTTTGCCGCTTTTTCTGGAACTCCCATTTTTTTCAGGTAATAGCGCCTAAAAACTAGAGAGAATTCTGCGGACTCCTCCAATGCACAACTTCCTCCGCCAGCTGAAAGTGAAATATTTAGAAGGGGGAGCGCAACAAATTCGTCATTATCATTTTGATGATCATCCCAGGCGATAGCTTTTAAAGATGATTCCCGAGCATTAGATGGCTCTTCTGCGCTCTGTGGTCTCATTGACCCTATACCAGAGCTTAGCCATTCAGGGCGAACTCTTAACGCGTTGGCTAATTCGACCATTTTACGTGATCCGGTTGTTTTACCAGATGACATCTTTTGTATGGCTGGTTGTGATACCCCCACCATGTCTGCAAGTTGTGCTTGTGACAACCCGGCTGAACTCATGGCGGCATTTAGTCTTTCTGCGAATGTTTTCATACCTGTAATCTATAACCACGGTTATCAAAAGTAAAACAACAATTGTTATTGCTCTGGTGTATAACTCATGTTATTTTTGGTTATGCTTTATTTGCTGTAGAGGTATGCTCATGAATTTAGTGATTCAGCGAGCCTTGAATATTGTTGGCAGTCAAAAACGACTTGCAGCTGATTGCGGCGTATCACAGCCCGCTGTTCATAAATGGTTGCGAGGCGGAAAAGTTTCTCCTGAAAAAGTTTTCGCTATCGTTAATGCCACCAATGGTCAGGTTAAGGCTTACGAAATTCGCCCGGACTTACCGCACCTGTTTCCTCATCCGAACCAGGCTGAATAAGTAACACCGCTCTTTAACATTGCTGGTCGTTCACCTCTAACAGGGTGAGCAAACATCAGTGGCAAACCCATTGGGGATTGCCGCTTAACCCCATATCAATATAGGAAAATTAACAAATGTCACAAACAAGTTACAGCAAACTGTCACAGCGCGATATCGATCGCGCTGAAACGGATTTACTTATCAACCTGTCAGCTCTGACGCAAAGGGGACTGGCGAAGATGATTGGCTGCCATGAATCGAAGGTCAGTCGTACCGACTGGCGATACATCGCGGCGATTTTATGCGCGTTCCAGATGGCATCTGATATCAGTCCGATCAGCCGGGCTTTCCAGCATGCCATTAACGTTCATGCAAATAAAAAACGTCCGGTTGGGGCCGGACGTTCTGAGCAAATCCTGATGAACATCTGATATTCAGGCAGGGCATGGAGCAATACACGGGAATAATTCTGCCACATCTGGAAGAATTTCGCCAGCAACAACACCAACCGCAGCAGCCTGAAGCCGATTGGGTTAACCCGGAGATACCGGGACCGTCTGTGAAGATGTGCAGTCACACCAATGTGCAGTCACACCAACCGCAGCAGCCTGAAGCCGATTGGGTTAACCCGGGAGATACCGGGACCGTCTGCGGTATGGAGTAAATCTTGTATGCGAGGGGACTATGCGTAATTACGCAACAATTTCACCTCAGTTCTGGTTAGGCGATACAGGGCGAAAACTCAGGAAGTCTGGTCCGGAATGTATGGTAGTGGCGTTGTATATGATGACCTCGCCTCATTCCAATATGCTGGGCCTTTATTACCTGCCTGTTTTGTACATTGCTCACGAAACCGGACTTGATCCTGAAGGGGCTTCTAAGGGGCTTCAAATGGCTTGCGAGGCTGGTTTTTGCAGCTATGACCATGATTCTGAGGTTGTATGGGTGCATGAAATGGCAGCATGGCAGGTTGGTGAATCGCTGAAACCTGGCGATAACCGTTGTGCTGGGGTAAGAAATGAATATTCCGCGTTGCTGGAAAATCCTTTTTTATCATCCTTTTATGATAGATATAAGGATGATTTCCACCTGGATGTCAGACGTGAATCATGTCGGAAAATTGAAGCCCCTTCAGAGCCCCTTTCAAGCCAAGAACAGGAACAGGAACAAGAACAGGAAAGGGATAAAACCCTTCTGGTCCATGGCGAAAAAATCGCCACGGACCCACAGGGGGATTTTTGTCCTGTTCTGACTGAACGTCCAGGACCAGCTGGCACGACACCGGAAGCAGATTCCGGGCGTTGTGTGCAGCAGGTGCTGATCGTCGAACCGGAGCAACAACGCCAACCGCAGCAGCCTGAAGCCGATTCCGCGATGAGCGGGAAGCCGATTGGGTTAACCCGGGCGATGCCGGGACCGTCTGCGGGACGAGTTGATTATCCTGACGTGTTCGAACGGGTCTGGCGTGAATATCCGCATCGGGCAGGGTCAAACCCGAAGAAATCCGCGTTCAATGCCTGGAGGGCCAGATTACGCGAAGGGGTGTCACCGGATGTCGTGCTGGATGGCGTGAGGCGTTACGCAAGATACCTGGAGGCTACCGGGAAAGCGGGAACTGAATTTGTTCAGCAGGCATCGACGTTTTTTGGCCCGAACAGGAATTTCGAAAATCCGTGGTCGCTGCCGAAGGCTGGCGCAGTCAGCCTGCGTTGCGTGAATCACATTTCTGAACCGGACACCGAAATTCCGCCGGGTTTCAGGGGGTAATCAGCCATGAAAAACATTTCGACAGGAGGGATTCTTGAACGGGTGCGCCGTCTGGCACCACCGCACGTGGCAGCACCGTTCCGGACGACCGACGAATGGCGGGAATGGCAACTGGCTGAGGGCCGTAAGCGCAGCGAGGAAATTAACCGCCTGAATCATCAGGCGCGGGTTGAAAAAATCCTGAACCGTGCGGGCATCCAGCCGCTTCACAGGAAGTGCTCATTCGGGAACTACCGGGTGCAGAACGACGGTCAGCGCCATGCTCTGAGCCAGGCGAAATCCATTGCCGATGAATTGATGACCGGTTATACAAACTTCGTGTTCAGCGGGAATCCGGGAACCGGAAAAAATCATCTGGCGGCGGCTGTGGGTAATCGTCTGCTGAATGCCGGTAAATCCGTGATAGTGGTCACCGTGGCGGATGTGATGAGCGCGTTACATGCCAGCTATGACGACGGACTGTCAGGGGAAAAATTTTTGCGTGAACTGTGCGAAGTGGACCTCCTGGTTCTTGACGAAATTGGCATCCAGCGTGAGACGAAAAACGAGCAGGTGGTACTGCACCAGATTGTTGACCGCCGGACGGCATCACTGCGCAGTGTCGGGATGCTGACAAACCTGAATCATGCCGCAATGAGCAAGCTTCTTGGTGAGAGGATTATGGACCGGATGACCATGAACGGTGGTCGTTGGGTGAATTTTAACTGGGAGAGCTGGCGGTCAAACGTTGGACGTCAGGGTATGTGAGAATTTTTGACGAGGTAAATTTTCGATGGAAACCGTATTGCATGCACTGAAAGCGATGGGAAAAGCCAATTCTGTTGAACTGGCGGCGCGGCTTGATATCAGCCGTGAAGAAGTTCTCAACGAACTGTGGGAGCTCAAAAAAAATGGCGTTGTTGATAAAACGGGTCACACCTGGTTTCTGGCTGTCGAAGGTGAAGCCGGGGTAACCGAAGGGCAGGCACTGCAACCTGAAGCGCCGGATGTGGTAACCGAAGAGGTCGCTCCAAAAGTTACCGCAGACATGATGATTGAGTTTATCGATCAGGATGGGGCTAAAACGTGTGAGGAACTGGCGGGGAAGTTCGGTGTCAGCACTCGTAAGGTTGCTTCCACGTTGGCGGTGGTAACAGCAACGAGACGCCTGGTACGCGAGATCAGCAACGGAAAATTCCGTTACAAAATGCCTGATGTCGAAAACGGCGATTTGAGCGCTTTATCATCGCAGAATAAGCAATCACACCATGACGCAGAAAACAGCGCGGCAGGCGATGAAATGAATCGTTTTCCGTTGGCATCAGAGAGCACGGCAAAGGCCAGTACAGATGAGTTTATCCGAGAAGTTCCATCATTCACCGAAAAATCTGCCAGTTCGGTGATGCTTCCATCGCTGCATGCTGCCAGTCGAGAACTTCGTCGCGCCAAAAAACAGGTCCAGAAGTGGGAGCGAGTCTGCGCCGCGCTGCGGGAGCTGAACAAGCACCGGGATATTGTTCGACAGATTGTCGATTCATCCGGTCGTATTGTGTCGGAAAAGTGATTGCCGGAGGCGCTTATGGCGAAACCTTTTACACACGAACAGCGGGAAGAACTGAAGGCACGAATTATCGGATTGGTACGCAAAAATGAACGCATGACGATATCGCAACTGGAGAGAGCGACGGGAGCAGGCTGGCATTCAGTCAGACGTTGCCTTGTGGATGTACTGGCTTGTGGCGATTTATACATGTCCGGTAAATACGGTGTTTTTGCATCAGAACAGGTGTATCGCGTATGGCGTAAGACACCGGAGAAAACAACTGACCAGACATTGATTCGAAAGTTACCAGACGGAGAAATTCGCCGCTACGATAGACGCCTGAACATAATTTGTCGTGAGTGCCGCCAGAGCGAAGTTATGCAGCGTGTGCTGGCTTTCTATCAGGGGAATTTTCAGGAGGCGGTACTGTGAGTGAATTAGCTATCAGGCTTCAATTGTCGCTGGCATTCGCATCAAAGGAGAATGAGATGACCACTTTTACAAAAGAGCAGTTAATCAGTCATGTTAGTGAAAATGTAAAGGCGATGAAATTTGCAGTAAAACAGACAGCATTCAAAAATTCTCTCGAGGCAATTGAGTTGGATTTAGCACTGGCCCTTGTTGCTCAGGCTTCGCTGGAAGCAGAGCCCGTGCTTTATATGAATCGATTTACCGGAAAGACATTCTCACTGGAAGAGCAACCTGGTGCTGATAAGGAACCGGAAATATACGTGCCGCTATATGCTGCCCCGCCAGACAGCGCCGCCATGCTTCAGGCTGGAAACTTTCGGGAAAAGAAGGGTTCGTCAACCAATAATTTTCGGGAAATCTCGGAAACGTCAACCAACCATCCGGTAACTCTGGATGGTTGGATAAGCTGTAGTGAGCGAATGCCGGATGACGGTCAGCACGTAATTATTTTATGTGATGGCGCATTCGTTCTTTATGCGCAATATCGAGACGGTGAGTTTTTTGATGTAGTCCGTGATGGTGATGAATTTTTCGAAACACAGAGCCGCAATGTAACCGACTGGATGCCGCTACCAGAACCGCCGCAGGAGGTGCGCCAATGATCTGGCCTGAAGCCTTTGCAATTACAGGCGTTGCTATAGCTATTGATTTTTTAGTATATGTTATTTGTCGGTGGGGGTAAAAACGTTCGCCGGGATTAACACCAAAGGAGGGAATATGTCGGATGATATATCACTGGCAATGGAAGGTGCGCTGGCTGTTATTGCTGTTGTGGGCGTTTACTGCCTGGTTGTGTTTTTGATGGATCGACTAGGGAACTGAATTCATTACGATATGGGAATTCCCATATCGGGTAAAAACGGTTTGCGGTAAAGCGAGAGTTAAGCAGAATTGCTGCGGGTGCTTGAGGCTGTCTGCCTCGGGCATGCCACCGTAAGGCAGACAGAGAAAAACCCCAGTTAACATTACGCGTCCTGCAAGACGCCTAACATTAATCTGAGGCCAATTTCATGCTAGACACATGTAGGTTAGCCTCTTACGCGCCGAAAGGCAAGGAGAAGCAGGCTATGAAGCAGCAAAAGGCGATGTTAGTCGCCCTGATCGTCATCTGTATTACCGTCGTAGTGACGGCACTGGTAACGAGGAAAGACCTCTGCGAGGTACGAATCCGAACCGGTCAGACGGAGGTTGCTGTCTTCACAGCTTACAAACCTGAGGAGTAAGAGACCAGGCGAGGGAGAAATCCCTCGCCACCTCTGATGTGTCAGGCATCCTCAACGCACCCGCACTTAACCCGCTTCGGCGGGTTTTTTCACGTACTGTGGTTGTGAATACGATTGGTATTAGGCTATGCTAACAACATTAGCCTGACTAATTTTGTATTGACTTGATTTTTGTTAAAGAACAGGACGGAGAAGTAAGGGTACACCCAATGAGCTACGCACTAAAAAAACACCCGCGATTGACTATTCCCCCTCGCGATAAAAGCGTTGTGGCAGCTCCGCGCCCGGCTATCGATGAAAATTGCACTCATCGTGAGCAGGTGAAAAATGCTTTCGATTTCGGTTTTTCTCGTTACGAGAAGGCAATGGAAGAACTTTCAAAAGTGTAATGATGGGTATTGTGCTCTATGGCTGAGATTGTTGAAGGAGTGCACTACCTTTCGTTTGATGATCTTACCGAAATTAATCGCCTTTTAATTGAGCTTCAAACACCAGATGAACCTGTTAGTGTGCTGAGTGTTGATAATTTAAGTTCTTCTCAGTCTCGTCCCAGCATGGTTCGATGGTATGAACAGACTAATGACATGTTTGTACTGGCATCAGTATTGATTGAAAGTCTGATTCAGAATCATCCATTTGCTAATGCAAACAAACGAACAGCTATGATGGCTGGTTATGTCTTCTTGTTGTTGAATGGCTATGAGTTAACAGCACCAGGCGATGAAATCGTGGAAATGGCAGAGGGACTGGCCTGCAAAACCTATACTCGAGAAGATCTCGAGAACTGGTTGTGTTATTGGTCTCGTGCGTATGACAGCCGGGAATTATGTAAAACAGGCGCAACTATTGTTTTGTATGAAACTATCAAGCTTAAAATAGAACAGCAAAACTAAAGGTGCTTCTAATGAAAATCCGCTTCGGCGGGTTTTGTTGTATTGGAGTATCATGATATTACTTGGATCCCGTTTTTCTCTACGACTGAAAGAAGGCGAAGAGCGGCACCTCCCGGCCGTTTTACACCACGTTCCCAGTCTGATATCAGGTTTTTACTGACGTTGAGGTATCTGGCAAAAACAGGTTGAGACAGATGCTCTCGTTCGCGCAGTGCACGGATCCTTTCCGGAGACATTACCGGCGCTGGCTGGAGACAAGTTTCATCGAATTCTCGCATAGTCTGTTTCGTTACTGCGCCGATATCATGAAGCGATTCCATCATTTCATGTACGGATGCAAGCGCATCACTGCGGTAATTTTTACTCATTGGGTACCTCCGTAAACTGACCCTGTAGAATCAGTTGTGCCAGTTGTTCATCTGTTAGATTGAGTACGTGAGGAGCCCCTTCCGAAATGCACTTTCCTCAGTAGCGGTTATATTTTCACGTTCATTTTTTGCGTATGCATATACGAAAAAGGCCCTTGTGCCGACGCGATAGAAAATGATTGTGCGATAACCGCCAGATTTGCCGCCACCGACTCGTGGCAGACGTTGCTTGATAACGCCGTTACCCAGGTTTGCTGAGATAAGCCCGTTATCAGCCTGTTTAACAATTTCGCGCAGTGACTGGTCGGATATTTTGTTTTTGTGTGCAAATCGCTCAAACCAGGCGTTTTTAAAAATGCGCATTTTTTTGTTCCGTTATTAATGTATAACACATAGTATTACATTGCGTAGGGATCTGCAATGCCATCAGTTTGACAACGTCGCGTATCCGGGATTATATTCATCGCACGCCAGCAAAATCTGGCGTCGGGATTAGGAACCCCGGATAGAAACCGCGACAGAGACACGCCGCGAGCGTGTTTTTTATTGTCGTATGCACACGCACATCTGAATTATGGTGGGGCGTATAGGGGAGCTGAAAAGCTCGCCGGTTGGTTTCCCGGTAGTTCCTAACCCTGTACGTCTCGCCACCCGATGATTAGGAACCTGACGGTGGTGATAGTTTAGAAACCACTCGAGGGCGTCATTATGACAACTCAAGTTTCTGTTGAAACACTCTCCACGATTACTTACAAGCAGATCCCCGTTATCACTACCGAACTTTTGGCGCACCTTTACGGCACAGAAGCTATTCGTATTCGCCAGAATCACCACGAAAACAAAGGTCGTTTCATTGAGGAAAAACACTTCTTCAAACTTGAAGGTGAAACTTTACGTGAGTTCAAGCACAGAGTAGCTTTTAACTACTCTGTGAAAATTGCCCGTAACGTTCGCTCCCTCATCCTATGGACAGAACGCGGCGCAGCCCGTCACGCAAAAATGCTCGAAACTGATCAGGCGTGGGAGGTATTCGAAAAACTGGAAGACTGCTATTTCAGCCAGGGAAAAACAGCACCAACCGAACAGCAGCCGCAGATTCAGCCACAATTCACAGCCGAAGAAATCATCCTCCTTTGCTACATGCAGCTCTGGATGGAAAAAGCCCAGGACCTCAGCAAACACCTGTATCCCATTATGAAAGAGCTGAACTCCTCATACACGAACAAGCTGTATGACATTGCGTTTGAGACCATCTACATGGTGACGAAGAACAGAGACGCGCTACTAAGGGAGGTAACACGTCTCGACATGTCAAGTTCCATTATCCAGCGGGCCATGCCAATGCTGAAAAGCCTGCGGGCAAGACAATTTGAATTCTGAAACTAAAGGAGCTTCGGCTCCTTTTTTGTTGGGAAAATCCAGTGAGAGGGAATAATGAACCAGACTATCTTCCTCCGAAGTAAGCAGCAGCAACAATTTGCCATTAACGCCATCCTTGCAACAACTCTCGATAAAGACAAACCCGTTACGATCCGCATCACCGATTACAAGCGGAATCTCGATCAAAATGCCAAATTTCACGCGATGGTCGCTGATATCTCCCGACAGGTTCAGTGGTGCGGCAGATGGCTAAAACCAGAACAGTGGAAAGTTTTGTTAATCAGCGGACATGCCGTGGCTACAAAACAGGAAGCTGATGTTTTGCCAGGTCTTGAAGGTGAATACGTCAATATCCGCGAAAGCAGTGCGCAGATGAGCGTGAAGCGTATGGCAAGCCTGATTGAGTACACAACTTCCTGGGCTGTGGAGCAGGGTGTCAGATTTACCGACAGGAGGTATGAATGAGACGACAGCGACGAAGCATTACCGATATAGTCTGTGAAAACTGCAATTACCTTCCAACGAAACGCTCCCGAAATAAACCCAGGCCAATCCCCAACGAATCTGATGTAAAAACCTTCAATTATACGTCTCACCTGTGGGATGTCCGGTGGCTCAGACGTCGTGCAAGATTTAATAGTCACTCCGGATAGTTCAATGTACGAGGAATAAGATGATGGCAAACCTACGCAAAGAAGCGCGTGGCAGAGAATGTCAGGTACGGATTTACGGCGTATGCAATGGCAATCCTGAAACTACAGTTTTGGCGCATTACCGAATAGCTGGAATTTGCGGAACGGGAATGAAGCCAGATGACCTGTTGGCTGCATGGGCCTGTAGTGACTGCCATAATGAAATCGATCGCCGTACTCGCATTCTCGACAACAACGACGCCAGACTTTACCACCTGGAAGGCGTGATCAGGACGCAGGCGATATTGCTGAAGGAGGGGAAGATTAAGTCATGAATGAATATGAGTTTGTGCTTCCCTGGCCGCCGACGGTGAATACCTACTGGCGAAGACGGGGAAGCCAGTACTACATCAGCGATAAAGGCCAGAAATACCGAAAAGACGTACAGCAAATCATCCGGCAACTCAGATTAGACATTTTCACTAAATCACGACTTCGCATCACAATTATTGCTGAACCACCAGACTCCCGCCGTCGCGACCTCGATAACATCCTGAAAGGTTTACTCGACTCTCTTATCCACGCCGGATTTGCGGAAGACGACGAGCAATTCGATGACATTCGCGTAATTCGCGGCGTGAAAGTGCCTGGCGGTAGAGTGGGGATAAAAATCACCGAACTGGAGAACATTTGATGAATGCTAAAATTCAAACGATACCTGAATTACTGATCTGCACCAGGGGAAATCAGACAGAAGTCGCCAGAATACCGAACTGCAATCGTGCTACAGTCAGAAAATACATTGATGATAAAGATGCGAAAAAGCACGCCGTCGTCAATGGCGTCCTTATGGTTCATCGCGGATGGGGTAAAGATACTGATGCGTGATATCCGGCAGGTTCTTGAGCGCTGGGGGGCATGGGCGGTAAATAACTATGAGGATGTTACATGGTCGCCCATTGCTGCCGGATTTAAGGGACTGATCCCCGAAAAAGTAAAATCACGTCCACAGTGCTGTGACGATGATGCGATGGTGATATGCGGGTGCATAGCCCGCCTTTACCGGAACAATCGCGATCTGCATGACTTGCTGGTTGATTACTACGTGTTGGGGGAGACGTTCATGGCGCTGGCACGTAAGCATGGATGCTCTGATGGAACTATCGGTAAAAAATTACAGAAAGCGGAGGGCGTGGTTGAAGGGATGTTAATGTTACTTGGTGTCAGACTGGAAATGGACCGATATGCGCAACGCCTCTGACAGGAGGCGTTTGCCGTTCACTATGTGAAGTGTGTCAATTTGTGAGCGTTATGCTGTTTACTTTATAGTACAGGGACGTAAGAGTTATCTACCTGTTAATAACATATATACAACAATGAACAGGGGGCAAAATGGACATTGAAGATTTTCTGGAGGCGGAAGACAATGATCTGTCTCTGTGGAATGATGATATTTTAAGCATTGACTGGTTCGTTATCCTCAAAGAGCTTTTGAAATACCAGAACAGGTTAAAGTTAAACTATTCAGAATTACTTCTGCTGGCTAATTTTGTTTCATTTCACCAGGACGTAGATTCGCAAACATTACCATCAATATCTCTTTTTGCCACCAGAATGCGTGCATCTCGTGCCATTATAGAAGAAGGCTTTCAACGCCTGGAGGAGAAAGGGATGTTGCAGAAGATAAGTTATGCTCAAATCGGTCATGATTATGATTTGCGGAACGTTTATGACATCAAGCCATTAATTCGTAAGTTAATTGAGGTGCTGAAAACCGAGTATGATAAAAAGCACACTTGCCCCCTCTGCGGCAAAATAGCTGTCTCTGATGAGGAAATTGAGAAAAAATTCGGATTCAGAATTTGCGGGAATAAGAAAAGGCCGCAAAGCTGGTGCCGTTCATGCAGAAGCACGAAACAACGCAGACTGAATTCATCGCTAATTGGCAAAAAAAGCCCCGAAAATCTCCGCCCGAGGTGGTGTGAAGCGTCGCGGAACCCCGGATTCCACTCACGATTGAACGAGGTGCTAAAAAGTATTTTACGTACGTAAAAATCTGCATATCATGATAAGAGTGGTTACATTGCCACGCTGCTTAACCCGCCGATGCGCGGGTTTTTTTGTACCCAGAATCCTGTGAGCTATACGGAAAGTACACAGAAAGGAAGGTACGACCGCAATTAATAACAAAATCTTAAAAATCTCATATGGCACTATTAGTTTTCTAAATATTGTATATTTTAAGTATTGCAGGATAACCCTGTAACGAAGTTTGCGTAACAGCATTTTGCTCTACGAGTTTGCCAGCCTCCCCTGGTGGCTGGCTTTTTTTGTATCCGTTCAACGGGAATGTTACATACCTCACAATTAAGTCAGTTGAATGTTGTCTGCCCGGATGAGAATTTGTTAGAAAAAACTGCATGGTGAATCCCCCTGAGCGGAGGGGCGACTGGTGACGGTATAATCTCTGATTATCAAAACGAGAATGACGCGGGTTTAGTGGCACCGGGCTGAACTCACCGGGAGGCACCCGGCACCATGCAATGGCACATAGCGCCACTCTCCAGCCCCTCTCCGGAGGGGCTTTCTTATGGACAAAAAAGCCCGCGCTGGGAGACGCGGGCGGCAAGGAATAAACAATGAAACGTGAAGTAATATTTCAGCTGGCGAATAATACCCCATAGTAATCACTCTGCGCAACTGCGCGACCTTTTTCGAATTGCGGGCTGTAGTCTCCCTTCTGCCATTGTCCTGTAACTTCCGGACTTCAGCCCGCTCCTTATTTTACTCACAATATTATCCCGGCCGGGAGGATTCATGGCATTTAAACACTATGATGTTGTCAGGGCGGCGTCGCCGTCAGACCTTGCGAAACGAATAACTCAAAAACTGAAGGAAGGGGGGCAGCCTTATGGTAGTGCGCTGATTTCGACAGCTGGTTATGGTGCGGAGTTCATCCAGCCAGTTGTGAGTGAGGGGAGCATCTCATCACCAGAGGAGCCAGGCAACCGTCCGACGACCTCAGCGCCTTCTGTTGCGCCAGAATATTACTATGTGATCGCGCTTGCTGGTCAGTCCAATGGTATGTCATACGGTGAGGGACTGCCATTACCGGATACATTCGACAGCCCTGATCCACGTATTAAACAGTTAGCGCGTCGCAGTACGGTGACACCGGGCGGTGCAGCATGCAAATATAACGACATCATTCCGGCGGACCATTGTCTGCATGATGTGCAGGACATGAGCCGTCTTAACCATCCGAAAGCGGACCTGTCAAAGGGGCAGTACGGAACCGTGGGGCAGGGGCTGCATATCGCCAAAAAACTGCTGCCGTTTATACCGGCGAATGCGGGCATTCTGCTGGTTCCGTGCTGTCGTGGTGGTTCAGCGTTCACCACCGGAGCTGATGGCACATACAGTGACGCGAGTGGCGCCTCGGAGAATTCAACCCGCTGGGGTGTGGACAAGCCGCTGTATAAGGACCTTATCGGTCGAACAAAAGCGGCACTGGAGAAGAACCCGAAAAATGTGCTGTTTGCCGTGGTGTGGATGCAGGGGGAATTTGATTTTGGCGGTACGCCGGCAAATCATGCCGCACAGTTTGGTGCGCTGGTTGATAAATTCCGTGCAGACCTGGCGGATATGGCAGGCCAGTGCGTCGGTGGCTCTGCTGGCGGTGTTCCCTGGATATGCGGGGACACGACGTATTTCTGGAAGCAGAAGAACGAATCCACGTACCAGACGGTGTACGGCAGCTATAAAAATAAAACGGAAAAGAATATCCATTTCGTACCGTTCATGACCGATGAGAACGGGGTGAATGTGCCGACGAACAAACCGGAAGAAGACCCGGACATTCCGGGTATCGGTTATTACGGTTCGAAATGGCGTGACAGCTCAGCCACCTGGACGTCACAGGACAGGGCGAGCCATTTCAGTTCATGGGCTCGCCGTGGGATTATTTCCGACCGTCTGGCAACGGCGATTCTGAGCTGCGCGGGTAAGTCTTCTGCGTTTGTTAATGGTACTGCCGGGGTGGTTGTTCCAGACAGACCGGTTACCACCTCAGAGTCTGTAATTTTTTACGATGCCAAAAAAGCTACAGACAATCAGCTGAAACCCTATGGCTGGGACGGTGTGTATGGCAGGCGCACACTGGTTGATGACAGCGGCAATAAAGCTCTGCGAATTGAGAAAAATAACAGCGCGAAATCCTGGTCAATGTACTGTGATATTGCTGCAGACAAGGCAAAACTTTTACTGGAAAAAGGCGGGGAAATTGCTGTCCGGTTTAAAATCCCCGAAAACGTCAATCTTGAGACAACCAGAAACAAGTATGCCTTTGGTTTGTACTGGCGAATAGCGGAATGGCCGGGTGAGGGTGGTGAAGGCCATCTGAGTTCTTTCTTTGTCCAGACAGATAAAGCCAGTATTAATGTTGCATACCATCATACAGTTAATCAACAAAAAGAACTTGGCACGTTTGGCGCATTCGACCATGACTGGCATACGCTTGCATTTAAATTTAAGGGCAGTAACAGCATTAATGAACCGCCCCGGGTTTCCTGGAGAGTGTTTTATCTGTGAACTCAGGCTGCCAGATCATCGTTTCCGATGGAAGCATAATAAGCTTTTTCTGCTTCTGCCGGAGGAGTATGGCCCAGCCTTTCCAG
>OLIQ01000446.1_pt1 | contig 18710 bp, 14 predicted proteins | sample 1609631 | NCBI WGS metagenome assembly OLIQ01 (sample SAMEA4350114, study PRJEB24818) | metagenome | biome: human; feature: gut; material: faeces | place: Denmark | collected 2013-09
GATTGTCTTTCTACCATAGTCTTCATTTTACCTTTGCATTTGGATTATACAAAGGTCATTATACTTATCCTATGGTGGCGCAATTTTCAACTGGAATATTGGCGCACTTTTCAATTAGTATCTACATATTCCGCTGACCAGAAATGGACCAGCGCATCTGTCGATACCACATACGTAAGAGCGGACACCGTTTCCATGAACTCTCCGCTTCCCATCAAGAAGCGTGATTCACTGGCCCATGCCAGCGGCACACTGCCCAAACAGGGTATCTCCCGTGTAATGGAAGAATCCGACATCAATACCATCAACATCATGAAGGCCCAGGGTGCAAAATGGACACAAATAGCATCCAAACTGACGGAAGACCCTTTGTTCTGCTCCATCGGGCTGGACGAATCCAATGAGGCGAATTTTCTGACAGCCTTATGCGAGGGGGTTGTAGCGGTTGAGGATCTGACCAATGTCGGAACAGCACTGCGTGTCAATTTCGGTTACCTGCCGAAAAACGGATTTGGTGTGACCACTCCCGGCGAGATAACCTTGGATGACATAGAACGTGTGCTCGCCGCAGCTGACGGAGACGGCAATTCCATATCAGTCATCTGTATCGCCCTGTCAACCTACAAAAAACTGCGCCAGACACAAGGAGCCAAAGAACTCGCCGCCACATACAGAGGGCAGATTTTCGACAGTGATACCTCGCTGCCCACTCCTACCTCATCATTGTTTGACGAGGCTTTCGCCGACCAATATAACGGTGTCAGATTCCTGAAGATTGACCGTTCGATCATTTATGAGAAAAACGGTGTACGCAAGGCTTACAAACCGTGGAACGCAAACCGCTTGGTTTATCTGACTACCGAAAATGTCGGCAGTTTGGTCTGGGGGACATTAGCAGAAAAGACAAGCCCGGTGGAAGGAGTGGTTTATACCACAGTTGATGAGATGAAACTTATCAGCCGTTTCAGAACCGCTAACCCTTTGGTGGAAACTACCGCTGGACAGATGCTTGCGCTTACCGTGATTGAAGGAGTAGACCAGATTTATTATCAGGATATCACCGATGCACAAACTGTTGACGCAGAAAAGGAGGCCCAAGATTCAACAGATGTGAAAGTCACCATCTGGGGAGATACCTACAAAAAAACGGAGTTCGTTCAGGAGCTTAACAAGATAACTGGTGGCAAGCTGACTGCGAAATCTGCCGATGAAAAGATCATCGCCCGTGTCAACGAACTGAACGATGAAGATGAAGCCACTTTAAAAGCCACAGTAGAATCACACAAATCTGAATAATGTATGAAAACGGTCCTGCAAGCATTGAAAGATGAAGTCCACTACAAATTAAGTAGTGGCTTCTTTGAAAACCGTTTGCTTGAAAGAAGTCTGGACGGAAATGAAATATGCACCATCGACATTCTTAAAAGCAAACCGTTCAAAGGTGCTGTGGCCGACTGTCTCATGAGCCTGATTCAGATGCCCAACTTTACAGAAGGAGATGTTTCCTTAAGTCTATCTGACAAGGATAATATACTGACGTTAGCCAACGGCATCTATAATTCAATAGGCGAAACAGAAAAAAACATTGGTGAACCGATAGTCTATATAGGAAAATAATCATGATACTTGATGATAGACCACATAAGCTGCAATATCTTATTACCGCTCCCGGTTACGAAGACAAGAACGGCGATTACCACCAGGGTGAAAGCCGATGGGAAGGTGATATCCCATGCCGGAATGTTCCGGCCGGAAAAGCTGAACAAAAGCAATTTGAGGACGGAGCAGTCCGTACCTATTCAGCCACGATACGTCTTGATGCTGAATGCCGGGAATTTACTGTTGGAGATCGTGTGAAGTTATTCCTGTCAGGAGATATCGTTAGAGAATGTGAGGTCAAAGGGTTTCATCGTTATCAACTATATGCGAAACTATGGGTATAAAAATGACGACACCTGCAAGTCGGATAGACACCCTTATCAATAAGGAAAAAGAACGTGTTGAAGTGTTAACTGTCCGCGCCCTCTCCTACCTTGGAGAATTGTGTGTGATCGAAGCAAGGAACAGACCGCAGGAGATAAGCTGGTATGACCGGTCAGGAAACTTGCGCAGTTCGATTGGCTATGCCATCATCCACAACGGAAAAATACTTGAATACTCAGATTTCACACAAGTACGACAAGGTAATGAGGGAGTCAGGAAAGGCAAAGCACTTATTGAGGAATTGTCTAAAAAATTCGCGAATGGCTACGCACTTGTTGTAGTAGCCGGAATGAACTATGCTGAATTTGTGGAAGCAATGGAAAATAAGAATGTACTTGCATCCGCCGAACTGTTTGCAAGAAAGGAACTACCGGGAATGATGAGTAAACTGAAAAAGCAACTTGCATCATGATGAAGTCTGATATTGAAATCAAAGATGATATTTACAAACACATCAAAGGTTCCCTTTTGGAAAAAGTCGTGAACGGAAAACTTTGCAAGGCATCAAAAAGACCATCCAACTCTGACAGGGAGGATATAGTCATATCAATCCTTGAAAATGGAAGCGGACAGATACAGGAAGCTTTCGTGAATGTGAACATTTATGTAAAGGACAATATCCGTAATGGCGAGGCGGAAATGAATGATGCACGCTGTAGAGAACTTTGCAAAGTCGCTATCCAAGTATTGGAAACAGGGCATGGAGAAAGCTACCGCTTCACGCTGAATAAACAAAGGGTGCTTGAAGTGAACGGAAAGAACGAGCACTTCATTAACAATAAACTATTATATTCATTCAATAACGAATAAGATCATGGAATTATCTTGGGGAAAATGTACTATCAAAATTGGAAAGCTGCAAAGCAGCGGAGAAGCTCCTTCATCTTGGATTGATATACCGACACCTGTCGAGAACTCTACAAAATTGACACCTACAAAAGGTGCGAAGAAAGAGGCCAAGATTGAAGGTGGAGAAAACGAGGCTGTCAAGTATGCGGCAAACACCTATACGTTTGAGTTTGAAATCCGGGCTGGCAAAGGCCGTAGAAAACCGGTGGAAGATACAGATGGTGTGATTACAGGTGAATACGCTGTCAAGCTCCAGCCTGAAGACAAAACTGTTGAAGGTATCATAATCGACAGAAGCGTGTTGTCCTTGGAGGATACATACGACACAGATAATGGCACCAAGTGGAAATATACCGCTGACGTATTGAAACCTAAGACCGGCAATCAGGTAAAATTCGAAGTCGTAAATTTTAATGGTGCCGGCAGCCTTCGAGTGATCATCACAGATGATGGCGGAGCCGGCATGTGGAAATTATCTACAGAAACGGACTGGCATCATAGCGGTACTTCAATTACCACAAAAGCCGGTCTTGTGACAATCATATATAAAGATATCGAAGGAAAAACACTGCCTACACAGACATCCGCTACTGTTAAAGATGGGGAAACAGTTGAAGTAAACGCGGTGTACACTTCTGCCGGATGATAATTTTCCATTCAGAGAACAGGCAAACGGAAAGACGTCCTTTACAGGTTGGAGGATAAACCTGCATCAAATTTATGATTTATGAATGACAAAGAGCGAAATATTGAGATGGATGTGGCCGACGCCATCATGGAAAGACCTGCCGGCTTTACCGTTGGCAAGCGGTCTTTCTTTATCCATCCCGTCACACTCGGCAAAATGTATCTTTTGGCCAGATTATTTGATTCCCTCGAAATAAGCAAACAGGTTGTTTCCACCAATCCTTATATGGAAGCCATAAGGATCTGCAAAACGAAACGTGATATTGTCTGCCGCATACTCTCCTACTCCACGTTCAACCGGAAGAACGATTTGTTCGACAATAGCAAGGTGGATAAGCGTACAAAATTGTTTTCCCGAACACTCTCTGAGGAGGAACTTGCTACCATACTGGTTCTCATTCTTACAAGTGATAATATGGATACCTTCCTGCGGCATTTCGGAATAGACAAAGAAAATACGGAAAGAAAACGGATAGCCAAAGTAAAAAAGGACAATAGCAGTATCTCATTCGGAGGCAACAGCACCTACGGAACAATGATAGACTTTGCCTGCCAAAGATACGGATGGACTTTTGATTATGTGGTATGGGGCATCAGCTATATCAATCTAAGGATGTTAATGGCTGATGCCATCACGACTGTATATCTGTCCTCTGACGAAATGAAACAACTCGGAATATCTGGTTCAGAAGAAATAATCGATGCCGGGAATCCAAAGAACAGGGAACGTATCAAAGCCCTGCTTGAGGAATGAATCGGAAAAACAGAACAATATTTTCATAATCGGTCAAAAAAATTACGGGGTCTATAATTTTATAACAAGAAAAATAGAACAAATGTCATGTCAATGCACATGATACCCATCAAATCGAAAAGACTATGGCTGGATTGCATTTTGATATAACTGGGGATAACTCCAACTTTTTACGCAAGCTAGAGGAAGCACGCAACGGAGTACGCAACACATCAAGACAAATTGAAGAAAGCGGGCTGAGTATTGAGAAGATATTCGGAAGACTGACCACGGCCGCAGCCACTTTCGGAATCAGTCTTGGAGCGCAGCAGCTCATCAGTGACATAGCTCGTGTACGTGGCGAGTTCCAGCAGCTTGAAGTGGCATTCCAGACAATGCTTGGAAACAAGGGACAGGCGGACACACTAATGTCCCAACTGGTACGTACCGCCGCCATCACTCCATTTAACCTTCAGGATGTAGCCAATGGTGCGAAACAACTGTTAGCCTATGGTACGGAGGCTAAAGATGTGAATGATACGCTTGTCCGGCTTGGGGATATCGCGGCAGGACTATCCATCCCTTTGAACGATCTGGTCTGGCTGTATGGTACCACCATGACACAAGGAAGGCTCTTCACACAGGACCTACGTCAGTTTATGGGACGTGGAATTCCATTGGCCGATGAACTTGCCAAACAATTCGGAGTAACCAAAGACAAGGTAAGCGAACTTGTGACAGCAGGAAAAGTAGGATTCCCCGAAGTGCAGAAGGCCATTGAATCCATGACCAATGAAGGCTGCAAATTCGGCGGTCTGATGGAAGCACAATCCAAAACCATTACCGGACAAATAAGCAATATCGAAGATGCAATTGACACCATGTTCAATAAAATCGGAAAACAAAACGAGGGTGTCATCAACAAGACCTTGTCCGGCATGTCTTATCTGGTGGAGAACTATGAGAAGGTAGGTCGGTTATTGACCGGACTTGTTGCTACATACGGTTCATACAGGGTTGCAGTCATGGTCGTAACAGCCATTCAGTCGCTTCAAACCTCCGGCATAGCGGCCCTGACTGTAGCGGAACGTGCCCACTACGGATGGCTGGTCTTGCAGACAACAGCACAAAAAGCGTTGAACGCTGTCATGCTTACTAATCCGTATGTGTTATTGGCAACGGCAGTTGTAGGGCTTGGAGCTGCCATGTGGGCATTATCCGACAGCACAACATCTGCTGAACGTGCTTTGGACTCGTACAACAAGAAAATAGAAAAACTCGACACGGACGAAGAAGATCGGAAACGTACTTTGGAAGGTCTTGTTAGCACCATTAATAGCGAGGTGGAAGCCGAGACCACTAAACTTAAAGCCTTAAAAGACATTGAGAAACTATATCCTGTACTTTTTAAGAAGTATGTCGATGAGAAAGGTCATATACATGACTTGACTGGGTTTTGGAAGGCATATAATGAAGAGGTTTCAAAATCCAGAACACAGTCAAAACAGGCTATAGTCGAATCTTTGGAACAACAAATAAAAAGTGCAGAATGGGCTTATAATCTGGCAAGGAAAGAGAACAACCGTTCCGAAATGAAGGTTCAGGCACAGCGTATCGAAGACCTGAAGAATGAATTGGCAAACGCAAGAAAAGATGTCTTGTCAGAAATCAATACCCAATTGGAAGTTGAGAACAGACAGGAAACACAAGAAACTACATATCAAGAGGATTTGGCAAATGCTAAAGTCGAATGGGAGAAAGCGAAAAAAGGGTATGAGGCCTTAATCAAAGATCAGACGGCTACATCGAAACAGGTGAAAGAAGCCAAAGATAAGATGGAGGCATCCAAAAAGACATACAAAGAGCTGGGCGGAGTAACCGGAAGCGCACTGACCAGACAGGAAAATCTAGCAAAAAAGCAAAAAGAAAATCAGGAAAAGCTGGACGGGCAACTTCTTTCACTTCACCGTCAGAACCAACAGGATGAAATCAACCTGATGAGAGAAGGCACGGAAAAGAAGTTGAAACAGATTGACCTTGATTATCAGAAACAGATTGATGCGATAAGAAAACAGGAGGAAGAATGGAGCAAAGCCGGTAACGGTAAGCTGACCGACAAGCAGGCACAGAAAATTTCAGAAGCTTATACCAATGCCGAAAGTATGAGAGATAAAGATATTTCCGATGTAACTGAAGGACAGCTGAAAGCCGAACAACAGGCTTTGAACGACTACTTGAAAGAATATGGCACGTTCCAGCAGCAGAAATTGGCTATCGCCCAAGAGTATGCGGAAAAAATAAGGAAAGCACAGGAAGAAAACGGTGTTAATAGTGCACAAGTAAAGTTACTGGAGAAACAACGTGATGTTGCCATACAGAACAAGGAAACAGAAGCCATAAAAGCCAATATAGATTGGGTTACTGTGTTCGGTGAGTTTGGTTCCATGTTTTCCGACATGATAAAGCCTGCCTTGGACGAAGCGAAAAAATATGTACGGACTGACAAGTTCAAGAACTCCGATCAGGCAAGCCAAAAATCATTGATTGACGCCATCAGCCAGATGGAAAAGTCTTTGGGTGGTACAAGTGGAGTCAACTTCAAGAAACTTGGAGAGGATGTAAAAGCCTATCAAATAGCAGAACAGAATCGTATCAGTGCCATAGGGATTGAAACAGCTGCTTTGGAAAGACTAAAGAAATCACAGGATGATTACACCAAAGCGCAGAAGGGCGGAACGGAAAGTGAGAAACAAGCCGCAGCAAACGCTCTTGAAACAGCACGGCAGAATGCTGACATTGCATCCGCCAATGTGAAGACACAGACTGATATCGCCAATCAGGCCCAGCGTAATGTGACTGATACTGCCACCATACTGAAAGCAAGCATGGAAAATTTGTTGGGAGGCTTGCAGCAGATTTCATCCGGTGGATTGTATAACGCATATAGCGGAATTATCAAAACCGTGAACGGATTCAAGGATGTCATAGGAAAAACGTCAGAATCTCTTAAGGAGGTCCCCATTGTCGGATGGATTCTGTCCATCATTGACGTACTCAAAGACGGATTAAGTGATCTTGTCGGTGGTCTGCTTGATGCTGTTCTGAACGCTGTCAGTGGAATTATCGGTGATGTCTTGTCAGGGGATTTGTTTGTCACAATCGGCAAGTCATTGAGGAACGGCATAGGAAACATCCTGAACGCAATCTCATTCGGAGGCTTCAACTCCTTGTTTGGAATAGGTGGAAACGCCAAGGAAGTACAGGAAACGATAGACAGGCTGACGGACAGGAATGGAACTTTGCAAACGGCCATCGAGGATCTGACTGACGAGATGAAGGCAAGCAAGGGAATGAAATCGGTTGAATCTTACAGGGAAGCTGTAAAGTATCAGGAGGAAGTCAATAAAAACTATCTGCAAATAGCAAAGGAGCAAGCCGGATATCATAAGAGCCACGGCAGCTGGCAGCATTATCTGAAATGGACGGATGAAATGCTGGAACACGCAAGAAAAGCTACCGGCATGCAGGATTTCTCCGGCACCGATTCCTTGTGGAATCTGACCCCCGAACAGATGAAGGCTCTACGGTCGGACGTATGGTTATGGGATATCATGGAATCTTCCGGTAAGGGAGGTTACGGTGAGCGTGTTACCGACAAGCTGGATGATTATATAGAGCAGGCAGGAAAACTGGAAGAACTGACCGACAGTCTTTATGAGGGCCTGATCGGAATGTCATTCGATTCCATGTATGACAGTTTTATAAGCAGTCTGATGGATATGGAGAAGAGTGCGGAGGATTTTGCTGATGACATATCCAAATATTTCATGCAGGCGATGCTGTCAAATGCCATCGGTGAACAGTTTAGTGACAAACTGAGGACATGGTATGATAAATTCGGTGAAGCCATGAAGGATGATGGTACGCTTGACAATAATGAGCGTAAGGAGCTGATGGATGAATACATGGGTTATGTGGACGAAGCCATGAAGCTCCGTGACGAGCTTGCCGCAGCAACCGGATATGACAAGATTTCACAGGAAGCAGCTTCCCAGTCTGCAAGCAGCAAAGGTTTCCAAACCATGTCTCAAGATACCGGCGAAGAGTTGAACGGGCGGTTTACAGCATTGCAGATTGCAGGAGAAGAGATAAAGAATCAGAATATTATTCAATCTCAATCACTTAATCTACTGACAGTAAAAGCAGATGCTCTACTTTCCATAAATACGGAAACAAGGAATATCGCTGATGATACGCGAGATTTGATAGCACAATCTTATCTTGAATTGGTACAGATTTCAGAAAATACAGGGGCAATCGTCAAACCTATTCAACAGATGCAAAGAGATATAGCAGAAGTTAAAAAGAATACAGCAAAATTATAGTCTATGGATGAATTATTAATTAATGGCGAAAACGCTTATACAACATGGGGTGTGAGAATGGGAGAGGGGTTTCTTGATGTTATTGGGGCATCCGCTTCCATGAAGGATTTTATTGAGAACAAAAGCCGACTTGAACATGGGAAACGGGTAATAATCAATAATCCTAAAGTCGATGAGAGGGAAATAACTCTTTCGTTCACTATCGAGAGTAATTCTCAGTCTGATTATCAAGCAAAGAAGAAAGCTTTCTTTGATGAGCTGTATAAAGGTGTGGTTGATATTCAGATTCCTGCTAATAGTAGCGAGGTTTACCATCTTATTTATACTGGCAAGAGTGTCACTTACGCACAGAGTTTAGACCGAACTTTCGGAAAAATTTCAGCCAAGTTTAACGAGCCAAATCCGGCAAACAGAAGCTAATTCACGACATTGGTTTTATTGTCGTGTATGTGAGTGCTCAAAATTGGGCACTCTTTTTTTTATCCCCGAACTTTGAAGACATGGAACAAATCGACATCAAAGACATATCCGGTGCTATCCAGCTTACAACTTTGATCAATGAAGGCTGCAAGCGTAAGTTCACTCTGATGAAGGAGGACTACATCATGTTAAAGTTCTCCTTAGAGAATCCCATATATTTCAAACTTGGCTCATACGTGGAATGTAACTTCGGATTGTTCGAGGTGTGCGACTTGCAGAAGCCCGCATTCAACACCAATACCGCCGGCTACGATTACGAATTAAGACTTGACGCCTACTACTGGAAATGGAAAAACAAAATCTTCAAATATACCCCGGAGACGACCGGACAGGAGGCGTCCTGGAACCTGACCGCCCCGCTTGACGTACAAGCCGGTATAGTCCTTAGAAATTTGAAAGCTCTTGGTTACACATACAAAGGACAGGATTTTGTTTTCTCCATTGATTCCACAGTCGAAAACAAGTCCCAGTTGATGAGTTACGATAACATCAACATCCTTGACGCTTGTTTTGAGATGGCGAAGAAATGGGATTGCGAATGTTGGGTGACTGAAAACATCATCCATTTCGGACGTTGTGAGTCTGGCGATGCGGTGATTTTCGAGATCGGGAAAAACGTGCAGGAAATGTCACAGTCAGAATCCCGGTCCACCTATGCCACCCGTATCTACGCTTTCGGCTCAACAAAGAATATCCCATCTGACTACCGTCCGGTTGATGAGACCGTGGTTGTGAACGGCGTGGTGCAAAAACGCTTAATGCTTCCCGAAGGCACTCCTTACATTGACGCTTATCCTGATATGACTACCGAGGAAGCCGTCGAGCAGGTGGTTATCTTCGATGAAGTCTATCCCCGAAGAACGGGCATCATGTCGGATGTCACCACTATCGAAGTGACGGACAAGGTGGAGAATGAGGACGGCACAACCACCGAGGAAAAATGGAATGCCTACCGCTTTAGGGACACGGGTGTTAACTTTTCCGAGAAATATATCCTCCCCGGTCAGGAGCTGAGGATACGTTTCGCATCCGGGCTTCTCAACGGTTTGGAGTTCGCCGTGAAGTTCAATCCTGAGGGAAAGCCGGAGAAATTGGAGGATGGCGGATGGAACCCTGAGGCACAGCTTTGGGAGATAGTCAGGAATGAGGACTATGGCAGACCGCTTCCCGGTGATGTGCTCTTTCCCCAGGATGGAGATGAATATGTGCTTTCCGGCTGGGACAGCACGAAAATAACCGAACTGGGGCTTGTGGGTGCCGCCGAGCAGGAGTTGAAGGAAAAGACTGAAAAGTACGCTGCCAAATCCAAGATAGACCCGAGTACCTATGGCTGCACGATGATGTCAAATGACGCATACCGTGAGGATGGCGTTCATAATTTCTATGGCATCGGTCAAAAGGTCAACCTTATCAACAAGGCTTATTTCGAGAACGGAAGACAGTCAAGGGTTATCGGATTTGAATTCAATCTTGACTATTCCTTTGACTCACCTGTTTATACTGTCGGGGAAACCGCCGCCTATTCCCGTATCGGGGAGCTGGAGGAAAAGGTTGAGAGCCTTACCCTAAAGGGACAGACCTATACGGGCGATGGTGGCAGCGGTGTGTATGTGATCGGAAGCCACGACTCCACCCCTGCGACAGACCATAACGTGTATTCCGCATTGCGCTCGCTGATCATGTTCATGCGCAAGGATACGGAGGAACGCACCGGTTTCCTATTATCCCTGTTGGGCGGAACCGTCATCAAGAAATACGCCAAGTTCGGTGATTTCGTTACCGGCGTTTCTGGAGGTTACATCGGTGAGGACGCCCGTGCCGAGCTGGAGGCTCTGGTCCTGCGCAGCTCTCTGAGTGTACCAGAACTTCGTTTCAACCGTCAGACCTATTTTGAAGGATATAATACTATAAGTCCCGGCGGAGGGCTGAAGATAAAAAGCTTTGTCGCCAATAGTGACGGCAGCTATACTGTCACCCCTGATCTGGAGGATGGTGTACCGCTGGGACAGAAGCCGGACGATATCCTCCTAGGCTTCTGGCATGACAAAAGCGTCACTACCGGTGACTTTATTGGTTTCCGGAAAATACAGTACCGTATCACTTCCGCAGATTACGACGAGAAGACATTCGTGATGGTTCCGCGTCCCGGATATGAGTTCGTTCCCCATAACGAGATGCGTCTCGGACAGACGGGGAACTTCACCGACAAGGAGCGTCAGACTTATATCATCATAGACGTGCGTGACGGTAACTGCTGTATCACCCTTGTTGACAATGCCAACACCTGGGACCCGGAGCCGGCACAGATGAAGAGCTGGTTCGGCAAGAAGAAGGGTATGACCATCAACGGGATCAACTGCGACAGGTTCTCGGCGGTATTGCAGGATATCATCATGACGGGATTGATTTTTCAAATTGATGAAATTACCGGTAGCACAGTCCGCGTTCCTATCGACTTCCCTAGCTGGGAGCCGGGCAGGAAGTACGCATATTATTCCCGTGTGCCCCATAACGGTTCCACATGGTTGTGCGTCAATGACAAGGGCACTATTTCCGAGCCATCCGAAAACAATCCGGACTGGCTTGTATCAGCCGCCAAAGGTGACAAGGGTGATCCGGGCCTGTCTGTAATAGGTGGCGGTCATTGGGAATCCTCTAAGACCCCATACGAGGTCAATACCATGGTCACTTTGGCGGGCTGTGTTTTTATCTCCAAGGTGAAAACATCCAATCCTCCCATCAGGATCGCAAGGTTCAGGAACGGCAGTTATCGTCGCAAAAAGGATGGCGGTTATATCCTTGCCGGGAAGTCAGCCGACTGGACCGTGCATGAAGACTGGGAGATGCTTCTGGACGGGCGTGAGCTGAAAGGCGAAAGCATCACCTTCCTTGGTGAATTTGCATCCCATCCATCCAATCCCAAGGAGGGTAACAGCTACCGAAATACGGCTGACCATTGTACTTACATATACCGGAATGGTTTGTGGATGGTCATGGTCAAAGACGGGACTGACGGTAAGGACGGCAAAGGTTACGAGTGGATCTACACCCGTACCAACATCATCGGCCTTACCCCTGACAAGCCGGAATCGAAACAGCAGGATGATTATATACCGGAAGGCTGGACAGATGATTTTCTTGGCGTGGATGCCGACCATCAGGTGGAATGGGCGTGCAAACGTGTGAAGCGTGATGGAGTATGGAGTGAATGGAGCACTCCGGCCCCTGTGCACCGTTGGAGTAAGGACGGGGAGTCGAATATCATGGCCGACCTTGACAATGAGATGGTGAGCGTCGCTCTTACCAGTACCGGCGTTACTACTTCCGCACAGTCATGGACTACCCATGTGTCCATGTGGTACGGTACCGAGAAACTCACCCTTGAATCTTTGACAGTCAGCACGCCTGCCGGTTTCACGGCAAGCACAAGCAAGGCCACCGGAGCGGTGGCGATATCCGTCGCTGCCGGAAAGTCGGTTCCGGAACAGAATACGGTCACCATCACACTGGCTGCAATGAAGAACGGGCAGCTCTATACCCGTGAACTGACTTTCAAGATAACCGGTGTCCGTGGCGGGGCGGACGGTTCCGATGCGGTAATTTATAGCCTTGTCACTTCGGTCACGATGGTCAGCAAGAACAAGAACGGCGGTTACAGTGTAGCTTCGGTATCCTGTCGGCGTATGAAGACAGTCGGTGCAGTCACTACGGCCACAACGGACGGGGAGTTAAAGTACAGTCGTGACGGTGCGGCCGAGGTTCCCATCGGTGATGGTGTCGGGGTGGCTTCCGGTAATTTTACCAGTAGCTTGAAGTTCGTGTTCTACGTGAACGGTCAGGCGGTTGATGTCGAAACTGTCCCGATGGTTGTGGACGGCAGTGACGGAAAGGATGGTGAGAGCATCACAGCAGCCGGTCATTGGGAATCCGCCAATACTCCGTATGCCAAGAACAGTACAGTATCGTTTGCCGGAGGATCTTACTTAAGCAAGGTTGAAACCTCCAACCCTCCGATTAAAATCGCCAAGTTCAGAAACGGCAGACTCCGCAGGAAAAGAGACGGCGGATACATCCTCGCCGGCAGATCTGCGAACCGGACGGTACATGCGGACTGGCAGGAGATGGTTGCCCCCGTCGGACCGTCGGCATCCTACTGGCTGGACAGTCCTGTCAGCGTGATCAACTTCACTTCAACAGGCACGCCATCCCCGTCTGGATTCCTTGTCACTTGCAAACAGAATGTGGCAGACAATGTAAGCACGTGCAGCACGCTTTATCTGGCAGCCCGCAAATACAACGGAAGCTGGCTGGCTCACGTAGGTGCTACCCTAAGCAATCAGATATCCGTTCCAGCGACAGCCGGATACACCCAGTTTGCCGTCCGGGCTTATAAATCCGCGTCGGACGCAAACGCATGGAATAATAATTTTGTCGCTGAAAAAGGGGTGGGTGTAGCTAATGATGGTGCCATAGGAGCAACAGGAGCAACAGGGGCGTTTCCCCGTGACAGAGGCGTATGGGCTTCCGGACAGACTTACGTCTGGAATGCGGATTACCGGGATAAGGTCATATATCTGATAGGGGGAGTTTATTATAATTTCCTTGTAAAAAATTACGGCGCTTCCGTTACCGCTGCACCCACATCTGTCAACGGTGATTCCAATTGGGAAGCTATGCAGAAGTTTGTGAATATCGCCACTGACACCCTGTTTGCCGATGGTGCGAATGTAGCCGGCTTCATGTTCAAAGACAAGGTTCTCAAATCTTTTAATGACAAAGGTGAAACTCTTCTTATCAACGGTGTAACCGGGTATTTTAAATGTAAGAATGCAGAGATTACAGGAACAATCACAGCGGATAAAGGACGTATCGGTCCGTTCTCCATCGCTTCGGGAATATTGTCCTCAAAGATCCTTTATGAAAATGAAACAAATAAATACGTCGGTTTCAATTTGTCTGCCGGACAAATTGAGTTTTATAACGAAAGGACATTTGCAAACGTAAGAATCGGGGGAAACACGCAGTTTGTCACCATTGAAGGGATTAAGTATGATGCTGGAATTGACATACAGAGTCCAAATGCCATGATCGGGATGCACATCAAGACTCCGAGCATTCCTCTATTCGTGGAGGGAGGTAACATTTTCCTTCATCCGAACAATGACAGCTATGTTTCTCTTCGTGGCATAGTTGGCAACTGGAGGAATATCTCTGTCAAAGCTTCATTGAACAACAACGATGATAATGTGATGTTTATTAATAGAGACAATATAGAAGTGACGCTTCCTCCGGATGTTCCGGGACATACTATATACTTCAAACGTATGAGCGGCGGAGTAAGATTGACAGGAGGACGGATCCTGCCTGCTCCCGGAGGACGGGAGGTGTCTTATATTGATTTGGATTTTGCATCCGGCTTCATTAAGTGTATGGGTAATTATTGGGTTATGTTTTATTGCGGATAATTTAAATATAAAGTATGAGAATAAATTTTGCACAATTCCCTATTTATGATGGGATTAAAAAAGAAAAGCTTATAGCCAGTAACATCACTGAGGCCTTCGGTGACTGGATATATAAGAACGTAGCGGGCTTGAAGGCGCATCTCCTTGCGGAGAAAATCTTCAAGTCGACTGTAGATGGTGTGGAACTTGACGAAGAGGAGGTGGATATCATAAGACGCTCCACCTCCATGCTGCCCGGTCTGCTGGCGGACTCACTGAATGATTATCTGGATAAAAAGAAGGAGTAGTATGAAAGAATTATGGCAATTAATCAAGATGCTGTTCTCAAGCAAGCCGGGTGATTTTGATACTCCTGAGCTGCTTGCCATGAAGCATTATCCTTTCAAGGGATACCGTTTCATGATGTGGTGCGGACGGATGATATACCGTGCCGAGAACAAGGAGAACATAGATAGGTATATGCAGACCTATGCGGGTAAGGAAAGCTTGACGCACGAAACCATACACTTGCGTCAGGCACAGGTTATCGGCTCATGGGTAAAATACTACTGGCGGTATTTTGTCGAGTGGGTTAAGGGAAACCCTATCTGCCATCCTGCGAGTTCGGCATATTATACCATCTCATACGAAATGGAGGCGTATGCCAACGAGGGCAATTTGGATTATCCCGTGAACTACGACGGAAGCAACCTTTCCCGGTACAAGATAAAAGGTGGCAGGAAGAAGCTGTACAAATCGATTGGCGGCACTTCAAAAGCGTGGAAAACTTATATAAGAACTTTATAAAATTTGGATATTATGAGTGATTTGAATTTAGAAAATATAGTTGGCTTTAAAGCTGTGGATAAAAACGGCAACGAACGACAGGTGACCGTCGATGAGATGACAGAATTAGTTTCCGCACGGATTGTTTCCGCTGCATCAGAAATATCAACATTTGCTGCCGCTGCGGCAGCCGGAACAGATGAGTTTGAGGACCAGTTGCCCCAGTCCGACACCTTCTCTTGGCTCCGTACTTTGGACGGTTCCAAGAACCCAACTTTGACATCTTCTTCGGCTGCCGCGAAAGTCCTGGGAGAACTGATTGGGAATGCAACATCAAATAAAAGCGGGTTGATGAGTTCCGGTATGGTACCTTTAGAATTATCTAAAGATAATAATCAATATTGTAAGATTAGTGTATTTATGCCAAATGCCGGATCAATAAATGAGTCTGTAATTAGTGTTACAAATGTTGGTGGAGACTCGTTCTCAGTCGCAGTGTCTATGATTAGATGGAATGCAAATAAAGTCTTTTGTAAATTGATAAACGGAACCAAAATTAGTAACATTAATATGTATTATACAGTTGATACAGAAAGATTTTGCTTTTACATAAAAGCTAATTGGTATGCGAAAATAATAGTGTCACGATTAGGTCTTGTGAACACGAGCAAAATAGAATCAATCAATGCTATTCCTAGTGGGGCGATTGAAGTACCAATATCTTGACGTGACAAAAGATATAGCACTGAGCTGGGAGAACTGATTGGTACAGCTACGGGCAATAAAAGCGGATTAATGTCGGTCGAAGATAAAAAAAGACTGGGAAGACGTTTTTTTAAAGGATACACAAAATTAGTTGAAAGTAAATATTGGTACAATCATTATGTCGCATTGATATTTGGCGCTTCTCCTGCATCCAATCTTGGATCATTAATAGCTATAGACTGGAAAGGAAATGAACTAATATCTGTTACTAGATTTTTTGGCAACAACGACAATGTTAAATTGTATCTTGGCAGTAATCCAGAAACAAATATGTATGAGTTATGGTTAGGCTTGATAGGTCTAGACGGAGATGGATCAGAATTTATTATTCAATCAAGAGAATCGATAGATCTAGATAGTAAAACAGTTGAAACACTTCCGTCTTATTTGAAAGTAATCTCTATATCTTGACAAAAAAATAACGATTTTTCAGAGCTGGGAGAACTGTTGGGAAATCCGAAGGGAACAAAATCGTTTTCTTCATGGAGTGAATTTACGGATTTTGTAAATGAAATGCCTATAAAAACAATTCAACCTTTCGTTTCCAATTTCAATGCTTTTGCTGGAGAAGGATTCTACGGTAATGTCGTTCAAGGATTGGTTATAAAACAATTAGAAGATGCTGTTTTCATCTTCGGAATAGCAATAGACGGAACATTAATATTTAGAAAAAGGAATTATCCAGACGTTTCAACTTGGGAAGATCCTAAGATAATAATTCACAGTAATAATTGACATAAAATTTACTTCGTAACCGACCTGGGAGAACTTTTGCCACTTTCGACAAATACTAATAAGGGATTAACAAGGAGAACAGCATATTTTGATTTAATTCAAGGCAAATTATACAAGATAGCATATAAAGAGGAACTACATGTATATAAGCCTGTAATATGCTTACTATATGTGCTAAGAAGTGGAATATCGTCTTGCTATGTAGCTTCATTAAGTGGGTATCGTAATGGAGTTTCCCATTTTAAATTGATATGTGGAAATGATATCCAATTTAAGCTGTATCAAAAGTTGAATAGCGCTAATTATTTTGACATCATGCTGGAATGCCCTGATAATTCAGCTGGCATTATGGAGATAAAAGCCATGGATGATTTAACGGTTATTGAAACGACAGAACCATTAAGGGATTGGCAACAAATTGCAACAGAATAATAGCATAAGTTGAGACCTGGGAGAACTGTTGGGGATAAATGATACGTGGTTAAGGTTCAGAGATCAGAAAGAAATAGAATCTCAAGACGAATTAGATCAGATGAATTATAGCGGAATATACTTACTATCACAAAAATCAAAATTAGAATATGTCCGTAATTGTGTATTAGTTGTAATCGGCAAACCTAATATCTGTTGTATTCAGAATCTATATAATTATAGCGGAGATATTTATAAATATCGAGTGAAATGGTTTAGTAACAGTTGGGGTAATTGGCAAACCGTATCTTAGACATGATTAAAAAACGGGTGGTCCGGTACAAGCCGGTGCCACCCGATCCTGATATGCACAACGCCATGTGCGGTGCAAAGGTAATCCATGTTTCTAAGAAGCCAATACAAAAGACCTAAAATCTCCCCATTCCCCATTATAATTACGGCGGAAACCAACAACATCCTCACCTAGACGGAATGTCATTTGAATGACATATCCTTGTCCATCGTTAAAAACTATCATTATGGAATAATTTGAAACAACACTAATTCCGTTTCGTCCGAATACATGATACATTCCGCTTGCAGTTGCACTATTTACCTCTTCGTCTGTACTTAATATACCTTTGGGCATAAACGGGAACAGCTTCAAACCGTTCATTAGTCCTCCCAGAAGTAGTTATCTGAGATCTTATATGTAATAAAACACAAAAGTTCCATAGTTAATGGCTGTTAGATTCTTTATTAAAATGTTACCGTTGTCAGACTCTTTATAAATAGCTATTTTCTCACTATTAGAAGATTTATTGGTTGTAAAATAATTATCGACATTCTGTGTTATTAGCATTATATTAGATGATCCTGAATTGCAAAAAAACACACATGATGCAGATGTTGCATTAATTTTAAAACGTATTAATCCTGTATTCGCACCAGTATCTATTATCTCATTTGCTCCAAGATTCATTTCCTTATATTTTACCAATCTATTTTCCAGCAGTTCTCCCAGAAGTAAAAAATAGTTTACTTGTGCGCAATATTCCTTACTCTGACAGATTCTTCTCCTGATAAAGCCGTTGCGTACAAATGGCTTTCTTGTACTCTAAATTTAATCCTATAATTTACTCCTCCTAATACATATGAATTATCGTAATCAATTACGACTAAAGTTGACACGGAATCTAGATAGGAATTTGAAACGTAATAAACACCAGTACCATTAGCTATTAGTGTTTCTTCTCCTTTTGCTAAAGTGAAAGAACTATAGGTATTCCCAATCAGTCCTCCCAGGTCGTTCCATGAAGAATATCTATGTTATAATTGTTACTTTAATTTTAGCCCATTCCCTGAAAACATTTCCATTGTTACTAATAGGCCGAATATATATGTACAATAGTTCGTTAAAAAATAGCCACGCCTAAGCGGCTCTGGCAGTAA
>OLIQ01000459.1_pt1 | contig 18256 bp, 18 predicted proteins | sample 1609631 | NCBI WGS metagenome assembly OLIQ01 (sample SAMEA4350114, study PRJEB24818) | metagenome | biome: human; feature: gut; material: faeces | place: Denmark | collected 2013-09
CTGCTGCGTGCTGGCTGTGACCATTCTGGTCGTGGGCGACTACGGCGCAGATGTGGCTGCACACGGCTTCGGCTACGCCTACATCGAGGCTCTGATCTGTGCTATCGGCGCAGGCTGCGGCTTTATGCTGGCCATGGTCATGTTCAGCGGCGTGCGTAAGCGCGTGGAAGCCTGCGATCCCCCGGCACCCTTCAAGGGCCTGCCCATCACCCTGATCGCAGCTGCAATCACCAGCCTGTCCTTCATGGGCTTCGGCGGCATCGTCGAAAACCTGTTCAATGTTACGCTGTAAGGGAGGAACAGGACTATGAATATTGTATCTGCTGTTATCCTGTGCACCATCGTGGGCGCTGTGGGTGCTATCGTTCTGGTGGCTGCCGCAAAGTTCATGGCGGTGGAGGAAGACCCCCGCATTGAGGAAGTTTCTGCCTGTCTGGCCGGCGCAAACTGCGGCGGCTGCGGCTACGCCGGCTGTTCCGACTACGCCAAGGCTGTCGTTCTGGACGGCGTGCCCTGCGACAAGTGCGCACCCGGCGGCCCCAAGGCTGCTGCTGCCATTGCCAAGATCATGGGCGGCGAAGCAAGCGCCGTAGAGAAGAAGGCTGTGGTGCAGTGTCAGGGCAGCTCCGAGCACTGCAAGCCTGCCTACGACTACAAGGGCATCCAGACCTGCGCTGCTGCGGCAGCTCTGTACGGCGGCCCCAAGACCTGCTCCTTCGCCTGCATCGGTCTGGGCGACTGCACCAAGGTGTGTAAGTTCGACGCCATCCACATCGTGGACGGTGTGGCAAAGGTGGACAAGGACAAGTGCACCGGCTGCGGTGCCTGCGCCAACATCTGCCCCAAGCAGGTGATCATGATCGACGCTGCCGGCCCCCGCAAGCCGGTGGTCATGTGCTCCAACAAGGACAAGGGTGCTGTGGCAAACAAGCTGTGCACCACCTCCTGCATCGCCTGCGGTATGTGCGAGCGCACCTGTAAGTTTGACGCCATCCACGTTGTGGACGGTGTGGCACGCGTTGATTACGACAAGTGCAAGGGCTGCGGTATGTGCGCCCAGAAGTGCCCCAAGCACATCATCCTGTTCCCGCTGAAGGACGACCCCAATCCCCCGAAGCCCGTGGTGAAGCCCGCCGCTCCCGCTGCTGCACCCGCAGCAAAGCCGGAAGCCAAGGCTGAGACAAAGCCCGAGACCAAGGCAGAGTAAACTGTAAACCAAAGCCCGCCGTGCGCAATGCCCGGCGGGCTTTTTTGTATAGAAAATGATTGGGAATGCCCTCCGCTTGCGCTCTGGGCATCTTCAGCGGAAAAATCATTTTTAATTTCGCGTTTGTCGCGCTCTGCGGAGCGCTCCAAACGCTTTTTTCACGAGAGGGGCTGTGACGGAAAAATGCATTTTGTCTCTGCGACCCTTCTTGTGAAAATGGCAGAACGGAACGCCCGCAGGCGTTCCGTTCTGTCGAGATATAAAATATTCTTTCCTTAAATTATGCCCAGAGCGCAAGCGGAGGGCATTTTAAATCGTCCGAACCCGGCGGGCTTTTTGCAACTTTTTGTAAGAAAATCCGGTTGCAAAGCCGCGAAAATATGGTTAAATAGAAAAAGGATATTTCCGCAAAGAGAGGAACAACATGGAACAACAGAACACACGCCTGCGCAATGCGGGCTTTGCAACCTTTTTCTTCAGCGGCATCTGCGCTATCAGCGCAGGTGTGGTGGTCAGTCTGCTGCAGGAGCGCTACGGCTTTGCCTACGGTATGACCGGTACGCTGCTCTCCCTGATGAGCGTGGGCAACCTGCTGGCAGGTCTGCTGATGGGGATGCTGCCCAGTGCGCTGGGCATGAAGCGCAGCGTGCTGCTGCTGACCATCGGCTACGCGGTGGGCTATGCCATCATGGGGCTGACCGGCGCAGTGGCGCTGCTGGCGGTGGCCTTTTTTGTGGTGGGCATCGCCAAGGGCAGCGTGATCAATACCTGCACCATTCTGGTCAGCGACAACTCCGCCGACCGCACCCGGGGCATGAATCTGATGCACAGCTGCTACGCCTGCGGTGCGCTGCTGTGCCCCTTCCTTATCGCGGCAGCAGCCCGGGTAAGCACCGAGCTGGCCGTGTTTCTGCTGGCAGCCATGGGTCTTGTGCTCTGGCTGGTATACGTTTTTACCCCGCTGCACGGCGGTAAGAGCAAAAGCAGCACAGAGAAGGAAGCCATCGACTGGAGCTTTCTGCGGTCTGCCCGCTTCTGGCTGCTGACCGGTCTGCTGTTCTTCCAGAATGCCGCCGAGCAGAGCGTCAACGGCTGGATGGTGACCTACTTCAAGGGCAGCGGCATCATTGCGGGCACGCTGGCTGCCTACACCGTCACCGTGATGTGGGGCGCTACGCTGGTGGGACGGCTGCTCATCGCCTTTGTATTCCCCTTTAAAAAGCCCCGCAAGGCCATGGTGGGTATGAGCTTGCTGTGCACTGTGTTCTATGTGCTGCTGGTGATGGCGCACACGCAGGGCGCAGCCATCGCGCTGCTGTTCGCCTTTGCCATCTCGATGTCCGGCCTGAACCCCACTGCCGTGGCCAGTGCGGGCCGCATGACCAGCGTGACCAGCATGGGTATCATGCTGCCGGTGGCTTCCAGCGGCGCCATCCTGATGCCGTGGATCATCGGCATGGTGGCCGAGCGCGCCGGCCTTGCCGCCGGTATGGCGTCCAACATCGTGCCCTGCGTGGGGCTGGTGGTCTTTGCCATTCTGGTGGCAAAGCTGCCGGAGGAATAAACAAAAAGCCCATCCGCACACTTTGCCGTGCGGATGGGCTTTCTTTGCGTTATCCCTCGATACCTCTTGCCTTTGCGCTGAACTCGCAGCCGCAGTAGTCCTGCCGGTACAGACCGTACTGCTCCGAAAGCTGCAGGCTGCGCAGATAGCCGTTGTGCTTTTTGAAGTCCGAGGGCAGATGCTTGACACCGAATTCTGTCTCCAGTTCCTGCCCGATGGCGTTGATGCGCGCAGCGTCCTTGTGGGGGCTGATGGACAGGGTAGTGGTGAACCAGTCAAAGCCGTTGTCCCGGGCGTACTGCGCTGCACGGCGCATCCGCAGCCGGTAGCAGACGGTGCAGCGGCTGCCGCGCTCCGGCTCATTTTCCAGCCCGGCGACAGCGGTGTAGAACTGCTGCGGGTCGTAAGTGTCCTCCACCACGGTCACGCCAAGCGGGTGCGCTGCCGCCACGAACTTCTGCAGTTCCTCGCCCCGGCGGTGGTATTCTGCTGCCGGCCATGTGTTGGGGTTGTAGTACAGCACCGTGATCTCAAAATACCGGCACAGCTGCTCCAGCACGGCACTGGAGCAGGGGCCGCAGCAGGCGTGGAGCAAAAGGCGCGGGCGGGCATCGCCAAGACCCGCCAGCACGGCGTCCATCTGCTGGGCATAGTTGCGTTGTGTTGCCATTGGTATCATCCTTTGCTATAATGGTCTTGCCTACATTATAACATATTTTACGATGAAATACAGGAGGTTCCCTTATGACGGAAGAAAAGATCGCCCGCATCAATGCGCTGGCCAAAAAAAGCAAGACCACCGGTCTGACCGAGACCGAAAAGGCTGAACAGCAGGCACTGCGGCAGGAGTATTTGGCCGACATCAAGGCCAGCCTGCGCAGCCAGCTGGAGCGCACGTCCATTCAGGAGCCGGACGGCACCATCCATAAGGTGACCCGCCGCACCGACCTGACCGGGGAACGCAGCTGAAAGCAGGACGATTTGGAGTGCGCTCTGCGTATGCGCAGCAGAAAGAATATTTTGATTTCGGGGTTCGGGAACGCCTGCGGGCATTTCTGGACCCTATTTTCACAGCAGGGGTCGTTGTTGCTGTTCAAGTCCTCTTATCCGCTGTTGCTGCTGAAGAGGGAGTATACAGTGAAATAAATCAGCAGCAGTCCTCCCGGTAGACATTCCTACGGGTTGGGAACCGCGCACTAACAAAAGCCCCACTGGGGCTTTTGTTGCCCCACCTGCGGCGGGGCCGTGCTGTTCAAGTCCTCTTATCCGCTGTTACAGCGAAAGGAAAAAAGACTATATAAAACAAAAAAGACAGCTATCAAAAGCTGTCTCTCTTGTGGTGCAGTTACGCAATCAAAATCCGAACCATTTCCCTTTGCTTTGGATTCCTCTACTTTTTCAAAAGGAATGGTCTGTGTACCTTCTTTATAGTTAAAGGTTATCAAAACCTTATCATCGTACAGATAAATCGAATTGATGAACGTATCCACCAACGCTTGCCTCTGGTCTTTCAGGCTCATGTCCAGTTTACGGAAGCGCATCAGCCAGAAACGGATAAATTCCTCTTTGATTTTTGGCTTTGCCAGCTTTTCTTCCGCAATGCGGGCTTCAAGCTCACGCTTGGTTTCTTCGAGCTGTTCCAACCGTTCCTTGGTGGAACTGGTGAGGATTCCGGCTTGAATTGCGTTGAGCATATTCTGGATACCCGATTCTGCATCCCGGAGCTGTTTCTCATAGAGAGGAAGGTTGGTGTTCTCTCGGTCTTGCAGCTCCATGACCTTGGCGATAATGGATTCCATGGCGGCATCGTCCCGGACAAGCTGCATGGTCTGGTTCACCACCAGATCTTCCAGCCACTGTTTGCGGACAGTTTTCTTCTTGCAGCCCTTCTTCTTTTTGGCCGTGGCACATTTATAGTAGCGGTGGACTTCTCCCGTCCGGCTTGTGCCGCTTTCGCCAAACATCAGCGCACCGCAGCAACCACAGTGCAGCTTGGTTGTCAGCAGGTAATCGTCCTCTGCCTTTCTTCGGGCAGGGGCTTTCTTGTTTTTGGCAATCTTTTCCTGCACATCATCGAACAGTTCCAGCGGCACGATGGGCGGAATCGCATCCGGCACGACCACATCCCGGAATTTCAGTTCTCCGATATAACGCCGGTTTTTGAGCATGTGCTCCACGCTGTTGTAAGTAAATTCGCCTCCGACCGGGTTCTTGATGCCGTTTTCATTCAGCCAGTCCCGAATCTCTTTCATCGTGAGGCCATCCCGATACTTCGTGAACGATTCCAGCACGAAAGGGGAGGCAAGCGGGTCGATGTGAAATTTCCGCTCGGAATCCAGCGTATATCCAAACGTTCCACGACCACCGTTGCAGCGGCCTTTCAGGATGTTCTCTGTCTGTCCACGGACAACCTTTTCGGCAAGGTCGGCAGAGTAGTATTCTGCATAGCCCTCCAGAACCGATTCCAGAATGATACCCTCTGGCCCCTCGGAGATGATCTCCGTAGCCGACATGAGCTTGACACCGTTCTTCTTCAGCTGGGTCTTATACCGGGCACTGTCGTAGCGATTCCGGGCAAAGCGGTCAAGTTTCCAGACCAGAACAATATCAAACAGCTTCTTGTCGCTGTCCTTTATCATCTGTTGGAATTGAGGGCGATTATCCGTCTTGGCAGAGATGGCGCGGTCAATGTAGTGCTTGACGATAGTGATGTCATTCTTTTCGGCATAGGCCGTGCATTCACGAATCTGGCCTTCGATGGATTCTTCGCGCTGGTTATCACTGGAATAGCGGGCGTAGATCACAGCGGTCATGGCAAGCACCTCTCTTTACACGTCATTGAACGGTGGAGCGTTCTTTCAAAGCACTGTTTCGTATAATGTATATACCATGTTTTGATGGAGAAATCAAGACTTTTTATTATCTTCAGTTTTTCTTTTTGAACAATTGACCCAACAGCCACCCCTCTCGTTGAAATGAGGTGACTGTTGGGCCGACTTGCTCGGATTCCTTTATTCTTCGTTTAGCTGGACGATGGTATTATAAAAGATTTTGTTTGGAATAACGACTTGAAGAACACCCTTTTTCAAAAGTGCTTCTATGCGTTTCATGACATACCAGTCACTTACCGGAGCAGAAATCGCTTTTAATACGTCTGCGGTAAGTTCACCAACCGAAATAGGAATTCTCGATACTAAACTAATAATTCTCTGGTCGAAATAATCTATGTTAACGCTTTTAACATCGTTCGCATGCCAAATACGCATGGAGGTGTTTTCGTTTAATAGCTTTCCCCATCTTTTGGCATACTCAGTAATAGTTTCTTCCGTCAAATACTTTTGTGAGATCTTATCGGTTTTCCCTTCCATAAATTCTTTCAGACCTTCTCTGGATGCAAGCAAAATTCTATTTGTACCATACTTTGCTGCATAGTAACAAATATAATAAATGCCGCACCAACAATCGGCAGAACTCCTGACCCAAACACGCAGTGGCTTATGATTTATCATATCACATTGAACCGCATTCGCTGTACCATGATATTTCGACCACAGTTGTCTAGCTTCAATTTGGCTGTCAGGATAATATTCTGAAAGGCAATTCACGAATTGTTTGCAACGATATTCTGAATCGCAAGCATATTGAAGTTCTCCCATTGATAACATAAACGGAAACAACTTTACACTTTCGACGATGCCTAAAGCTGCTAACATATTGACATCACTGGGTTCAAAAACAATTTCATCCATAGCTGGTCAAAATCATAATTTCGGGATGGTAACTTGTGTAGTTGCACTCCAATAGATTGGTTTGCTTGAGCCAACCACTCCAAAATAACACCCAACGCTGCAATCAAGATAAGTTCCAACATCATAGAAGTCATATGTATAGGTTGTATTATATATACTTTGTTCTGGAACTAGTGCTGTCGTTGAAAATGGGCAGCTTCGTTCGATGTTATCGGAATAGCTCGTGTAGTAATCCGTTCCTGAAACATTTTTTATTAAATCCGGGCCAATACCGACGGTAGTTCCACTCATATAAAAGCCCAATCCATTGGCCTTTGTATAAAGAACTCTCCATGTTACCTTACACTGCTTTGGGTGATTACTTTGCTTTCCTTCATTGAATAGCTAGAACAACAGCTACTATCAAGAACAAAGTTGAAAGCCCAAGCTGAACCCATGCAATTTTTTCGTTTTCGGCATTGTTACAGCCTTTGGAGGATACTGCCACTTGGATATAATGCACTGCTACGATTCCATATGAGAAAAACAAAGAAGCCCAAGCATAAGGTACTGCGCTTTTATCTGTCAATCGGACAAGATTACTAGTCCATACTGAAATGCAGCCCCAAAGGGCAAAAGGAGCAATAAGAAAAAAGTTGCTTTTGCCTTTTTTCATTCTTAGCCTCCCACAGCTTGATGGTACGATTTTGTAGTATCCATAAGGTGTCCACCGGAATCATACGAATACAAAATATCATGATAGCAATGGGTATAGTAGCTATTATCATATGCGAAATGGACTTCATACAGCGATTGATTTATAACAACTTTCGATGGAGAAGTAGCTAGAACCACACTAACCAAAAAGGATCCAACCGTAACAGCAGTGCTTCCCGGCAAGTGCAACCCAGTAATTAAAAGGCTTGCTGCAGTTTCAACTCCACCAATCTCAATTTGCGCAATCGCCGTATTGTCAATTGTATAGCTGAGATTTGATACAAATATATGCTTATACTGTGATCCTGTAACATCACTTCCAACAGTGGCTCCCCTTGTTTGAGGCATAGATTTTGAAGTTGCTAATTTCAAAAAGACATCATAGCTTTGATTGGTCAATTTGCTTTTTTTCGTTTTTTGGGCTTTCGTATAGACAAGTTCACCTGTACCATCTTCTTTAACGCTCCGGTTCAAGGTAACATTTTGTCCATCAATATCAGTAAAGCGAGTTACTTCAATGATCGTATTTTTATCTATTTTGTAGGACACTTGCACAGTTCTTGCAACAGTAGCCACCAAATTTTCACGGTCGCTTTTAGAAATAATTTTTGTTTTACTGATTGCACTGTCTGCAAAAGCCGTTGTCATTGGCAAATTTTGTAAAGCGGCTACTGTTATGCCTAAACATAAAGTTTTCAAGAATTCTCTTCGAGATACATCTTTCATATTCTATCGCCGTAAGTTTTTTGATGAATTTTCTTGTACTCATGATCACATTTTCCTTTCCTTATTTTGATTTGATTGCTTTTACGACTAAATAAATGACCAGTATGCCGATGCAGAGCGAAATAATTGTCAATGCCTCTGCCGTTGCATTAAGGCAAGCACCAATAAAATAAACCAATACCAAAAATGCAACAAAAGCGATAAGAAGCAGCACCCATTTGTTTTTTTTCATGTTATCACCTCCCTATCTACAAAAGTTGGCATTAAATTTTTGTTGAACCAAAGGAATTGTTGAGAATACAATCAATACCCATTTGGAGAGATAGTAGCAAACTACATGACGTGTATACGGAAGCACATTAAAAATGGCAAGCAGGAAATCTATTGACGAAAGAACAGATGCGACCATCTTGTAACTTGACCGCTTCTTTTCACTTAAAGGCTTATTCTTTGCTTCGATAGGTGAGAGAAAGATAGAGATGCCCAAAAGAGCTACTGTTGTCAGGATACGGAAAAGGTGATTTGCTGCGATTGCCTTACTTAGCAAAATGCAGATAAGTGCCAGTCCGGAGAATGCCAAATAGCATCTGGTGTGCGATGTTGCATGGTATCCACCAATGTAGATTCGCTGTGGGATAAACCCAATCAAAAATGAAAGTGCGTACCGCACATCACCACACACAACAGCGATTAAAACAACAAGCAGAACGCTCACAACAGATGATATGAGCAACTCGTACCCATAGACATACGCATCCGCCTTTGCTTCATCTATCACTTTTTGCTCGCAGAAAAGACGGACTGATTTTTGAGACAGCGTGCGTTCCCACATTGCAGTTGCGCCACCTTATCTTCTGATTTTTGCTTCACTGTATCATAAATTTCAGCAAAATCAAGAGGTTTGGCAAAACTGGTCGTTCTGGTGACAAAAGTGGTAGGTCAGGCTACTTGTAAGGAGCCTTTGCACAGTCTATAATAGTAGCAGGACATTATTTTGTGGAGGTTGTCGAAATGCTGAAGTACCACGTTGCAGTCTGCGATGATGAGAAATCAGACCTTGATGGCATTGTTCAAAGCGTCCAGCAGTACGATGTGCAAGGCTGCTTTGACATTGAAACTTACATGGATGGAAACGAACTTCTGAGCGAATTGCAAATGCAGAAGAAATCCTTTGATCTGCTTCTTCTCGATATCGAGATGCCATCCAACGGTTTTCAGCTGGCGCAGTCTTTGATTCAGATGGAGAAGCATCCTTTGGTGGTATTTGTCACGAAGCGGCATGAGTACGCTGTGCAGGGATATGGCATTGCATTCCGCTACCTTGTCAAACCTTTGGATCAGACGCTGTTCGCTGCGGCAATGGATGCCGTCCTTCAGGAACTGAACTCCAAACATTTTACGATCGAATACGATGGTATTACCATGTCCTTGGAAACATCGGACATTTACTTTCTGGAAAGCCACGGACATAAAGTTCTGATTCACTGCAAGGAGCAAGACCTTACATTGCGAATGAGCATTCCTGAAGCCTTGGAGCAGCTTCCCAAACGGTGCTTTGTGTCACCACACAAAAGTTATCTCGTCAACATGGAACACATTGTTTACGCTACGGGAACCGCTGTTTTTCTTTCCAGCGGACATCAGCTGCCGATCAGCAGGAGGAAGCGTCAGGAGTTCAATCAGATCTTCAACGCTTATTTGGGAAGATGATGCTTTATTATTTCGTTGAGTTTGCAGGGAGCTTTGCCAACATTGCCCTGTTGCTGCTTTTTATCGGTCGGCTGTTTCCCAAAAAGGAGCCCGTCTCAAGGTGGTTCTATGCCTATGTTGCACTCTTGATTGCTGGGCAGTGTGCTTTGAGTTTATTCCCGGATTGGGTGACGCAGCGCACGATCTATCTTTTAGTTGGCGGATTTTTCCTTGCATTGCTGTTCTATGAGGTTCGACCGTGGCAGGCGGTTTTTGCAAGCGGAGCTTTCTTCACACTGATTGCTTTGGTGGAAGTGCTTGCAATGCTTCTGATTGGGCTGCGTATCCCGGATACCGACATTCTAATGCAGGCTGGGGCAGCACGGTTGGTCTATGTTGTTTTTTCAAACCTGATTCAAATTCCACTCGTAGTCCTGATCTCACATTTTTTCAGCCGAAAAGGAAATGCTCTGCGTATCCTATGGCTGCTGCCGATCATTGTGATTCAAATCGCAAGTATTGCTGTCTGTTATGTGGCACAGTATCATGCTGCGGATGAGTATTTCCCGGATTATATGGTCGGTCTTATGGCGGTGCTTCTCCTTATAAACATCCTGATCGTGTTCTATGTGGAAGCTCTCCGGGAAAATGAACTGGAAAAATTCAAAGTTAAGTTCAACGAACAGCAGTACAATCTTCAAATGGAATACTACCAGCAGCTCAAAGAACGCCAGGAAGAAGTCCGTTCTCTGCGGCATGATGTGAAGAAATACATCCTGGCGATGCAGGCAGTTGCAGAACACGGTGATACCGAAGAACTTCACAAGATTGCGCAGGCTGCCACGGATGTTTTCGAGCGTTCCACAAATATTTCTGCGGTCGGAAATCCTGTTGTTGATGCTCTTTTGAATTATTACTTACGAATTGCGGAAAGGAATAACATCAACGTCAAACTGGATGTGACGATTCCTGAAGTCCTGACGATCTCATCGTTGTCTTTGAGCATCATTATCGGAAACACATTTGACAATGCCATCGAAGCCTGTTGCGACCTGCCAGCGGAACAGAGAATCATTCATCTACAGCTGCGCAAGCAGTATCGAAGCCTCTTCTATCGGCTGGAAAACCCATACAGTGATACTTCTCGCGGAATCCGCATCGGAGAGTATCACGGTTACGGACTAAAAAATATAAATCGTATCGTTCAGGAGAACCATGGTGACTTCTATACGAAAAAGAAAGACGGTGTGTTTACCGTCCAAGTCCGCCTGAACTGCGAAAATTAAAACATTCTCCTAAAACATTGCTTTGCTTTTGCTTGTACTTTGTGTGTTTCATTCATCTGATGTATTCATTATCCTGAAGTGTTGACACACATCAATACTTATGTTATCATTCCCAACAAATCCACAGCGATTTCTGTAAAGAAACGATTCTGTGCGGTTTTATTTCCTGCGAAGATTTACCGCCCCGCAACACACCCGATCATTTTGCCGTCTGTTTCACCCGACAAAATCCTTCGCCTGTACTGCGTGGGCGGTATTTTTCTTTTCCGGGGAAGATTGCACCTTGAAAATTTCATGAGCCGACCGAACGTGATACCGGCTCTCTAGTCAACGCCGCTGCAAAACAGGGGCAGGAACTTCGTTCGGGGCAAACGGCGATTCACATATATGAGCAGTGGAACTCTCTACTTATTTTTGCGTCTTAACAATTCGGAAACAACTTTCGGAAATACGTTTTGAGCGCAGCAGTGGAGAGCAAGAACCGTCCCGTGGCCACAAATTTTCAATTCTTGAAAATTTCCTGTCCATCCGGGACTTCACTTCTCGAACTCTTGCGAGTTTTCCAAGTGATCTTGTTGGGGCGTGCCTGCCCCAAACCCTGCTCATAGTTCGCGCCTGATGGCGCGAACAAACGGCGTGTCGTGCTTACATAGCTTCACCGAGGAGCTATCCGAAACGACAGGAGGTTCAATGAACAAAACGAATGTCAAAACGAAACCCAGCACGACCCACCGCCACGACACGCCGAACAACAAAACGCACATCATCAAGTTCCGTGTGACGGAAACTGAAAAGATGGAACTCCAATGCACAGCAAAACTCCTTCATCTCTCCCTGTCCACCCTCATCCGCCGTGCGCTGCACAATGCGAAGATCGAGCGCACCGTTGTCGTTGCCGGCGGCGGAGAAGAAACCCTGACTGCCGTTTCCACTCTGCTTGCCCAGTGCAGCAGGGTGGGCGGCAACCTGAACCAACTCGCACGACACTTCAACTCCGGCGGAGCAGACACCGAACAGCTCCGGGCGAAACTTCTGGACGAACTTGCAGACCTGACTGCCTTCCGGCTCAACGCCGAGAAAGTTCTGGGTAAACTGTATGGCAACGCTGAAGCATATCGCCTCTAAAAATTCGGACTACTCTGCCGCTGAGACCTATCTGGTTTACCAGCACGATGAATTTTCCGGCAAGAAAATTCTGGATGAACAGAGCAGACCCAAGCTGCGGGAATCGTACATTCTGGACACCCTTGAATGCGGCGAAGCCTCGTTTGCAATGGCCTGCCTGCTGGCAAACCGGAAGTACGACAAGAACAACCACCCGGATGACATCAAGAGTCACCAGTATATCATCAGCTTCGACCCGCGGGATGCAGCCGAAAATGGGCTGACGATGGAAAAGGCACAGGCCCTCGGCCTGAACTTCTGCAAAGAGAACTTTCCCGGTCATCCTGCTATCGTCTGCACCCACCCGGACGGACACAACCATTCGGGAAATATCCATGTCCACATCGTGATCGGCAGCGTCCGGACACGAGAAGTGGAGCGCAAGCCCTATATGCAAAAGCCCCGTGACTGGCGTGAGGGCATGAAGCATTCCAGCACAGCCCAGACCATGCGGCACCTGCGTGTCGCAGTCATGGAAATGTGTCAGGATGCCAAGCTGTACCAGATCGACCTGCTCAGCTCGAAAAAGCGTGTGAGCGAGCGTGAATACTGGATGAAACGGCGCAGTCAAATGAAACTCGACCGTGAAAACGCTGCCCTGCTTGCCGCCGGACAGCAGCCTACACAAACGGAGTTTGAAACCGCAAAGGAGACTTTGCGGAAACAGATCTCGGATGTGCTGGACAATGCAGCGAGCTTTGAAGATTTCTCGGACAGGCTCTTGCAGCAGTACGGCATCACGGTCAAGAAAAGCCGTGGGCGGCTCAGCTACCTGCCAGCCGGAAGAAAGAAGTTTATCCGGGCGCACAGCCTCGGTGACAAGTTTGAGAAAGAACTCGTGCTTGCCACCTTGAAAGAAAATGCCAAGAGCCAGCCCATTATCCTCCACAGCAATCTTGAGGAAAAACCCGACCGAATCAAGAAGCTGGTGGACATTCAGGCAAAACTGAAGCAGGGCAAGGGCATCGGCTATGAGCGTTGGGCGAAGAAGCACAACCTCAAAGCCATGGCGCAGACCTTGATTCTTTTGCAGGAGAAAGGTCTGCTCAACGAGGACGCACTCGACCAGAGAATTGCAGAGCTTGACACCAAGTTCCATGAATCGCTGGCCGTAGTGAAAGACCTCGAAACCCGCATGGCAAACAACCAAACACTGCGCCGTTATGCTGCTTCCTACAAGCAGTACCGACCGCTCGCGCAGAAACGGAACGCTGCCAAATCCCCCGCAACCTTTGAAGAACAGCATCGTGCAGAGCTGACAGCATACCGGACAGCAGCAGCCTATCTCAAGGCAAACAACATCACTAAACTGCCAAGTCCGAACAAGCTGGAAGCGGAATACTGCGCTCTTGCTTCCGAAAAGGCCCAGTTCTATGAGCAGTACAAGGAAGCCAAGATCGAACTGCTCAAGCTGAAAGATGCAAAACAGAATGTTGCCCTGTTCTTCCGGGAGGACGAACGGACGCAACATCACGAGAGATAAGGAGTTGTGCGTATGATCAATCTGAAAATCGACCCGGAGTTCCAGAATCAGATCCCGCCGCTGACGGACGATGAGTACAAGCAGCTTGAAGAAAACATCCTCAAGGAAGGCAAGCTGCTCTCTCCTTTGATCGTCTGGAACAACACCCTCGTTGACGGCCACAATCGTTATGCAATTCTCCAGAAGCACCCGGAGATTTGCTTTTCCACCATGCCGCTCCGATTTGAAAGCAGAGAAGAAGTCCTCGCATGGATCTGCAAGAATCAGTTGGGGCGGCGCAACCTCACCCCGGAGCAGAAGCTGTTCCTCATCGGGAAGCAATATGAAGCGGAAAAATCCTCTCATGGCGAAGCCCGCAAAGAATCGCATGATGAAAATGGCCGATTTCACCGGAGTTCTCAAACTGATAACTCCGGTGAAGCCATGAAAACCTGCGAACGAATCGCAGAGGAAAATGGTGTAAGCAAGGCAACTGTACTTCGCGCATCGAAGTACATGAAAGGTGTTGAAATTGCTGAATCCCTGATTCCCGGTATGCGGGAGAAGATTCTGAACAAACAGGTAAAAGTCAGCAAGGCTGATATGCACCGCCTTGCACGAGCCAACTATGATGCCCGCGCACAGACCTTGCAGGAAATCCTGCACCCGGAACTGAAAGTTGAACCGAAACCGGATGCCGATGGCATCATCCGGGAACCGGGAAAGGCACCTGTATTGCCGTTTCAGAAAATCGAATCGGTTTACGACAGCGATGCTTACCCGGAAGAAGTGCGGCATGATTATGTCGCACTGGAACACGTTACAACACGTTTCCGCACAGAGTTTGACTATCTTCTGAGAACTATGCCAGACACAGCACAGCGAGAAGTCATTCTCGAAATCATCCACAAGCACAAGGAGTACCTTGCTTCGCTGGAATCTGCGCTCGCAGAGGATGAGCAGACAGCATAACAACAGGCACATTGTATGCTGTCAACAGAAATCCAAAGGAGTGTGCGTTTGAACAAAAAGAAAAAGTCCACAAATATTTCCCCTTACCCCGATGAAGCCATCGAACGACTGGCACGGGCATTCTATCCGGCGATCCTTGCCTGCTGGAACAGCGAGGAAGGTCAACGGGAATTTGCTGCATGGCAGGCGGAACAGGCTCATATCGCAACCAAAGAAAAACAGGAAGTTCCCGTCGGGGAACTCCCTGCCTTACTTATCGTGTGTGGATTTTTGCAGGGTGCGTCCGGCAGGGCGCACCCTGTTTTTGCGTTCAGTCCTCTAATCTGTGACTTCCAGCCGCATTTCTCAGATACTCCTCTGGCTCACCGTTCAAAATTAGCTCTGCATACGCCAGCGGGTCATTGTAGATGAGGTAGTCCAGTTCAGACCTCTGCGCCATGGTAACATCCAGTGCATCCTCGACACCGGTGCAGTTGATGGAAATTTTGCGCCCATCCCGGAGCAGCAGCTCCACACAGCCGGTGCCCATGTTAAACTGACAGGCTCTTGCATCGTACTTCATAATCTTGCGTCCCTTCTGCCTTACGGCACTCTTACTGTTGTGACCTTCGTGATACGGTCTTTCTTCTGATAAGGTTTTGGACACACAGCCGTAAGGGAAGAGCCATTGTTCTCGTTTCCGAAGAAAACAAAAAATCCGAGCCCTTCTCCTATCGAGAAAAGGTTCGGATTTTCATTGTTTGGTGCGGATAAGAGGACTTGAACCTCCACCGAGTTGCCCCGATTAGAACCTGAATCTAACGCGTCTGCCAATTCCGCCATATCCGCATATTCTGTTGTGTTCCTGCACCGCAGCGCCGGGAACGATAGTTATTATACCAGATGCAGCAAAATTGTCAAGCACTTTTTCAAAAAACTTTTCATCTTTTTGGAAAGGATCATACTTTCGCATTTTTTGTAGGCAGTGCGGTTACGGTGTCGGCTGCGCAAGCGTTTTTTGCCGTCTTTCCGGCATTTGTAAACATTCAGCAGAACATTGCGTGTACTGTGCACCGTTTTGGATTTGACAGAGTTTTTTCTGCGATGTAGAATAGAGTTACTGCTTTGTTTAAAATAACATAGAGGAGCGTTTTGCCATGCTATATTTTGAAAACGACTACTGCGAGGGTGCACACCCCGCTATTTTGCAAAAGCTGACCGAGACCAACTTTGAAAAAGTCTCCGGCTACGGCACCGACCCCTACTGCGCCAGCGCCCGGGAGAAGATCCGCGCCGCCTGCGCCTGCCCGGAGGCCGATGTGCAGTTCATCTCCGGCGGCACACAGAGCAACGCCATCGTCATCGCATCCATGCTGCAGCGGTGGCAGGGCGTAGTGGCTGCTGCCACCGGCCATGTAGCCGGTCATGAAGCCGGTGCCATCGAGTACACCGGCCACAAGGTGATCACCCTGCCGCAGCACAACGGCAAGCTGGACGCCGCCGAGCTGCGGGAACTGGTGGCTACCTTCTACGCCGACGACAATCACGACCACATGGTGTTCCCCGGCATGGTGTACATTTCCCACCCCACCGAGTACGGCACCCTTTACACCAAGGCAGAGCTGGAAGCCCTGCACGCTGTCTGTCAGGAGTACAAGCTGCCGCTGTTCTTAGACGGTGCACGGCTGGGCTACGGTCTGGCTGCCGAGGGTACGGACGTAACGCTGGCCGACCTTGCCCGGCTGACCGATGTGTTCTACATCGGCGGCACCAAGGTGGGTGCGCTGTGCGGCGAAGCTGTGGTGTTCCCCCACGGTGCACCGGCACACTTTATGACCATGGTCAAGCAGCAGGGCGCACTGCTGGCAAAGGGCCGGCTGCTGGGCATCCAGTTCGATGTGCTGTTCACCGATGATCTGTACTTTTCCATCAGCAAAAATGCCATTGCCACGGCCAACCGCCTGAAGGCCGGCTTTGCGGAAAAGGGCTACCGCTTCTTTATGGATTCCCCCACCAACCAGATCTTCCTTGTGCTGGAAAATGCCCAGCTGGCTGCACTGAAGGGCAAGGCAAAGTTCGGTTTCTGGGAGAAGTTCGATGACACCCATACCGTGGTGCGCATCGCCACTAGCTGGGCCACCCGCATGGACGAGGTGGAAGCGCTGCTTGCGCTGATGTAACGCACTGCTTTATGTAAGGTTGCTTCTTGCTTTTTGCAGGATGATATGGTATCTTTTATATATAGGTATCGTTTTCGGGAGCGGCAGGTTGAGATCCGATAGTTCCCTTGTCGCTTTTGAACATTGATTAAGAAGGAAGGACATTCACCATGGGCTTTTTTGACAAACTGTTCGGCGGCAAGGCCAAGGACGAAAACACCAGCAAATTCACCAACCAGAGCAAGACGATCCTGACGCCGCTGCAGGGCAAGGTGCTGGCACAGGCCGACATCCCTGACGAGACTTTTGCACAGGGCATTCTGGGCCCCGGCTGCGGCATTGAGCCCACCGGTGATACCGTGTACGCTCCCTTTGACGGCACTGTGACCCAGATCGCCACCACCCTGCACGCTGTGGGCATGACCAGCAGCGAGGGCACCGAGCTGCTGATCCATGTCGGCATGGATACCGTGGACATGAAGGGTCAGGGCTTTACCGCACTGGTCAAGGAGGGCCAGAAGGTCACCGCCGGCACTCCGCTGCTGAAGGTCGATCTGGATGCCATCCGCGCAGCCGGCCATCCCACCGCAACCGCCATCATCGTGACCGATGGCGCGGACGATGTGAAGATGCTGGCCGAGGGCGATGTTGTACCCGGCACTCCGCTGTTCAAGGTTTAAGCTTTCATAAGATAAAACGGCTGCTGCACTCTCCCGTGCAGCAGCCGTTTTTTCGTTATTCTTCTGCCGTATTCCACGGCTGCGGGGTGCTTTTCAGCGGCTGTCCGGCGGCAAGGGCGCGCTCCATCAGCAGGGCAAGGTAGGCGTCCTGCAAGGCATCTGCCAGCGGGTACACCTCCGCCCCGCCGGCAAGATAGCCCTGCATCCTGTCCAGAAAACAGGCGATGGCAGTCTCGTCCTCGTTAAGCCCTGCCTGTGCGGCGGCAGCTGCCAGCGGGTCGGGCAGCGGGGTCAGCAGACGGCACACCGGCTCCCCGGCGGCGTCCAGACAGCGCAGGGTATCATCGAACACTTCGCCCCGCTCTCCCTGCACACTGGTGTGGGTGCTGCGCAGGTAAGAGTGGTACTGCACGCCGTTAAAATCCAGAAACGCCGTGCCGCCGCCTGCAAATTCCAGCGTGTGCTGCTGCAGGGTCTTTTCCACCAATGCGCCGTTATGCACCGCACCCCAGCGGGAATCCGTTTCGATGATCTTTTCCGTCCAGCTGCGCCCGGTCACCCGCACCGGCTGCTGCCCGGCATTCAGGAACAGCCGCGCCAGACTGACCGCGTGGTAGCCGTGCGCCACCGACAGCCGGGCAAACTGCGGCGTGCCCAGCGCGCCGCTGCGCACTGCTGCCAGCCGTTTTGCCAGCGTGGGGTACAGCCAGTACTGCTCTGCCACCTGTAGCTTCGCGCCCTGCCGGTGCAGCTGCCAGAGGGCGCGCAATGCGTCCTCCTCCAGCGCTGCCGGGGTCTCGCTCAGCACGGCAAAGCCCCGGGCAAGCCATTCGGTGCTGACGGCGGCGATGGACGCTTTATTCACTGCCACCACCACAAGGTCCGGGTGCAGGGCAGCGCACTGTTCCGCCGAGGTGCTTACC
>OLIQ01000472.1_pt1 | contig 17841 bp, 25 predicted proteins | sample 1609631 | NCBI WGS metagenome assembly OLIQ01 (sample SAMEA4350114, study PRJEB24818) | metagenome | biome: human; feature: gut; material: faeces | place: Denmark | collected 2013-09
CCCATGTTCACCGGCGTTCCCATTTCCCCAACGCAACACAGTACAAATCACACAGCACCACACAACACCCTGGCACTATGTACACTACAGTACATTGTGCATGATGCACAAATATAAAGTGGCGGATTTGTGCAATATTTTCTGAAAAACCTATTGACAAACAGCAAGGGTTATGTTATACTATAATCACACAGGATAAATAAACTAAACGACAAAGGAGGATTAACCATGTTAGCATTGCAATTAGGCATAGTATCAATCGTAGGTGTTGGTATTGGCGGTTTGCTTCTCACCTTATACAACGTGCACCAACACATCAAGGCAGCAGACCGCAGACATGATGAAAGCATACAACGTAGCATAGCGCGTATTAATCGAACCCGTAGGCAGATAGAGCGCGAACGGATAGTGGCAATTATTCAGGAAATGGAGTATTATTAATGAAAGTTCTTATAGCGTGTGAGGAGAGTCAGACGGTGTGCAAGGCGTTCCGCGAAAAAGGGCACGAGGCGTACAGCTGCGACATAATAGAACCATCGGGAGGGCATCTTGAGTGGCACATACTCGGTGATGCCATTGCCGCCCTGGAAGGTGGGGTAATAACCACGATGGATGGTAAACAACATGTGGTGAGCAAATGGGATATGCTGATAGCCCATCCACCGTGTACATATCTAACCGTCAGCGGAAACCGTTGGTTTAATGAAGAACGATACGGAGAGAAAGCCCGCAGGCGTAAAGAGTTGAGAAATGACGCAGCTAATTTCTTTATGTCGTTCATAAATGCCAATGTCAGTAAAATTGCAGTTGAAAACCCAATTGGATATATGTCCACGCACTACCGCAAGCCGGACTGTATTATTCAGCCTTGGATGTTCGGACACCATGCGAGAAAGCCGACTTGTTTATGGCTCAAGGGATTACCGGCATTACAGCCAACAAGTATTGTGGACGCTGGTGTACTACTTCCAGGGGGATACAGCGTGGGCGCATCGGCTTGTTATGCTGTTGACGAAAGCGGGAAAATACTATCATGGAATGACCCCCGAACGGCAAAAATACGCTCCAAGACCTTCATCGGCATAGCAAAAGCTATGGCTGAACAGTGGGGATAAACGCGAAATGGGGGGTTATTAATGAAACTCGTTCATTTGCGTGAGCGTAGTGTAGCCTGTTTATGCCGTCTCGGTTGGCATGACACATGGCGTTACCGATACGAATATGTAGACTTTACATGTCACAATGAAAACGGCCATCAATTTATAATTGCCAAACGTTACAGGCTCATAGACATAGCATATCGTGACTACGATGCTTTTGAAGTTGTCAAAATTTATTGGTGATTAATCACGAATTTTTCAAAAAAGGGGGTTGACAAATCGCTTAATATGTGATATCCTATAATCACAAAGTTAATAAGGGCGCGGCTTTGTGGTTCTTCCTGTTCCCACCGTTCTGTATAGCGTTCCCTAAGCGCCCTTGCATATGCGGTAATAGTGTACGCCGGTGCAAATCCGGCAGCCGCAATAAAATATATTAGAAAGGATACAAACACAATGGCAAGAAACACAATCACCCGTACAATGAAAACCACGCATGCAACCGTAATGGTAGTAGACACGGAGACAGCAGAGGTTAGCAATCTCACATTCGAACTGCCCGGCACATTCAAGGATGACGGCGCAATACTCAAGGCAATTGCAAAAGTCGCAGATGTACCTGCAACCACTAAAATTGTCGCAGTTGTAGACCTGGGCGTTTCCGAGCAGCATTACGCAATCTCCGAGGCCGATTTTCTCAAGTACGCACACCCCATAGTAAAGCCCGCGCCCGAAACCGATGCCGACAACATCATGTAATTGAAAAGGAGAAACAACAATGAATTACGAAGTAAAAATAACTGAATGTAGCAAAGAACTCAAAGCCCGTGAGCGCCTTTTCGTAAAGGACACCTCAGACGCAATCAAGCTCGATGAAGCAACCGCAGAGAGTGAAATAATCATCACCCCGGCATATTATGTGATTCTTGACATACACAATGAAAAAGCCGATGATGTTGATTATTCGACATATGTCGTTGTTGACATAGCCGGAAACAAGTTCGTAACCGGAAGCGATAGTTTTTTCAAATCGTTCCTAGAAATTTATACTGAAATGTCCGGCGAGGGCGAAGAATACAGCATCAAGGTTTATCGCCTTGAGAGCAAAAATTACAAGGGCAAATCATTTATCACTTGTTCAATTGTGAACGAATAAAATATAATTAAGCAACACGGACTAGCAATCCGTGTTGCTTATTTAAAGGAAGTGGCGGACGTGGCAAAAAAGAATAAACCAAAACGCCAAACGCAGCGTTCAAAAAATGTCGCGGCATGGAACAAAGAAGTAAATCGAATAACCCGATGGAGCAACAAGCTTGCAAAAGAGGGCTTAACCGTAGATTTATCCGCAATAGATTTATCTACACCGGCACGAATAACTAAGACTAAGTTAAAAGCACTCCACGACGTCCGAGGAAAAGCACTTTACTCGCATTTTAATGTATATGCTAGCGCATGGGAGACTGGAATTCAGGCGCATGCGCTAGCTCTTACGGGAATTGCGGTAGGTCAAAAATTAAGTCAGCAGCAAATAAAGGCATATCGCAAAGCAGCGCGTGAATATGTCGCAGACCTAGATGAACAAAATAATCCAGATTTTAGCGCGGAGGATAATGCATACAATAACGCTATAACAAAACTTAGACAAGGACAAACACCAGAATCCGAGAGAGCATTAGCGCTATTTACTGCGCACTCAGATGATGCGGATTTCAAGCGCAATATATTACGCGCAGAGGGCGAAGTTGTGGCTAACATAGACGTAATAGTCTACAATAGCAAGGCCATATATCGAGAGTCAAGCTACAATGAGCTAATATCCATCGTCTTACAACGTCCGCTATCATTACAGGAATCTGAGCAGCTGTCACACCAATGAGTAAAATACTTGTCGGGGACTTTGAAACAACGGTTTATAAAGGGCAAAAACGTACAGATGTTTGGGCAGCTGCTTTTGTTGAATTAGGGACAGAAGATGTACAACTTTACGGGAACATATACGACGCATGGGAGTACTTAGTTTCACTCAACCAAAAGTTAATCGTATATTTCCACAACTTAAAATTTGATGGCGCTTTCCTGTTATCGTTCTTCCTGAAAGACAAGCAGTTTAAACAAGCCTATAACATTCTCAACGAAGAACAAACCGATTACGAATTTCTAGTCAATAAGGAAATGCCAAACAATAGCGTGAAGTATCTTATCTCAGACCTCGGGCAATGGTACACGATAACTGTTAAGGTAAATAACAACATAATCGAATTTCGCGACAGCCTAAAACTGCTCCCCTTTTCAGTTAAGGAAATAGGCCGCAGCTTTAAGACTAAGCATCAAAAGCTTGATATGGAATATGATGGCTTACGTTATCCGAACTGCGAGATAACCCCCGAAGAACAGGAGTATATCAAAAACGACGTTCTTGTAGTAAAAGAAGCTCTTGAAATTATGATTGCAGAGGGACATGACAAGCTCACAATAGGCGCTTGTTGTCTCAAGGAGTTTAAACACGCCTTTGACCGCTTTGAATACAGACGCTTTTTCCCCGACCTTAGCGCTCTTGAATTAACCGAACGTTTCAAATACCCGACAGCAGATGCTTACATCCGCAGAGCTTACAAGGGCGGCTGGTGCTACGTTGTAAAGAACAAAGCGCATAAAACATACTACAACGGTACAACAGCAGATGTAAATTCACTTTACCCGTCTATGATGAGTAGCGAAAGCGGCAACATATACCCATACGGTCAACCGCATTTCTGGAAAGGTAACTATATCCCAAAAGACGCTCTTGATAGTAGGCATTACTATTTTATTCGGATTAAAACCCGTTTTCGTATCAAGCCCGGTTACTTGCCGTTCATACAAATCAAGAACACGTTTCGTTACCGTGGTAACGAATGCCTTGAGAGTAGCAGCCTAACCGACGCAGACGGCAGAGAAACACGCTTTTATACTGATGCAGATGGGATAACGCATGATACAAGTGTCGAGCTTACGCTCACCATGACGGACTGGAAGCTCATGCAAGAACATTACCACTTATTTGATTGCGAAATTCTCGACGGGTGTTATTTCAGAGCGGCGTCTGGCTTCTTTGATGACTACATGGAGAAATACAAGAAAGAAAAACAGACAAGCAAAGGTGCAAAACGTCAGCTTGCTAAGTTATTCTTAAACAACCTCTATGGCAAAATGGCAACGAGCACAAACAGCAGCTTTAAAGTCGCGCGAGTAGATGAGAACGGCGTTCTCAAGTTCCTCGTAGTTCCCCGGCACGACAAACATGCAGGGTATATCCCAATAGGAGCAGCTATAACATCATATGCCCGTAATTTCACTATACGAGCTGCACAAGCTAACTATCATGGCGCGGGCAAACCCGGCTTTATCTATGCCGATACTGATAGCATCCACTGTGACCTATCCCCCAATGAAATGCAGGGTATTGTCGTGCATCCCACTGATTTTTGTTGCTGGAAACTTGAAAGCGAATGGGATATAGCATACTTCACACGGCAGAAAACATACATTGAGCACGTCGTAAAATCTGATGGCGAACCCTGCGAACCACGTTATGATGTACGTTGCGCTGGAATGAGTGAAACATGCAAAGACCTTTTCTTGCATGCTATATCAGACAAAGCGCCTGAAACATTCCCAAAGTACGACGAGTTGCCAGAAGAGCAGAAGAACTTTTTACAAAACAAATTAACGTTGACAGACTTCGACATAGGTTTAAAAATACCGGGCAAATTAACGCCTAGACAGATTCCAGGTGGAGTGCTGTTAACCGAAACGACATATGAAATGAGGTAGGTATATGAGGCTTAAAAAATGCCCGTGCTGCGGTAGTGCAGCGCAGCTTTCAAGGGAGAGTAACACGCTATTTTTTAGAGTAAAATGTAAAGGCGATAGGTGCAATATTATGACGCCTTTAAGTTTTACTGAGGGTATTGCTGTAGAGAAATGGAACAACCGCTATTTTGAGCAGTCACAAGATGAACGAGTAAAATATGCTCTCAAGCGCCTTGAAGAAAATGGCTTTGAAGCCCGATGCGTTAATGATGCTCAGGGACTTATTCATTGCTATGACAGAGACGGCGAACTGGTATGCTATTATGCTACTCCAGGAAAGATACAGGGCAGCGATAAAAAAGGCATACTTCGCTTGCTTGACAGACTGAGAGGGTATAATGGCTAAATCAATCTGTTATGACTATCGTAGTGACATTCTGTTACGCCAAAGCGACGCTCCCGGTCTGCTAATTCCCCATTTAGATGATGAATACATCTTACATCACAGAGCCAAACGCTCCGGATATGTTCGTGAAGGTTATATGCTATTGCGCGCCTATTCAGGTCGCTTTGGCGTTGGGTATATCCTTGTGTCAAATGCTGGTCACGGTAACGTGTGGGTAGACTACTATATTAAAGGAGAATAGTATGAAGTATCTAAACAAGTATTTTGTATCTCGCAAGTATTACGATGGCGCATGCGCAGCCTATCAGAAAGCAATTAGTCGCCTCTTGGGGGAGAACACGTCATATGAAATAAAATTTAAGAAAATCGCTGAGTGCATGGGGGCATTAAAAGCAGTGTTAAATGACTATGATGATATTTGCGAAGCAATTTCAAAAAGGGAGGATTTTAGATGATGTCGAAATGTTTTGAGTGCTACGGCTCACGGACAGGGGTTTGCAAGAACACAAATACAGTCTTTAGAGATAAGGAGTGCGAATATTATGTTGATAATTTCTCAGTCAAAGAGCATAAGCAATTTAATCGGCGCAAGCGGACTGCTAACGGTGTACAAAGATGACTACATCGGATTTACGTTCGGCGATGCCCCTGTACACCAAAGCGCATATTCAGTTCGTAATCGACCAATTGGAAGCAGAGAACGAGAGAATGTTGAACCCACACGGGGATAGAATGCTATCACCACACGAGATATGTGAGTTCGACCGTGAGTGCTATTATGCGCACATATATGCGATTTCATATCTCAAAACCTTAAAGGATAACCTCAATGCGCTGTAAGTTCTCGCCTAACTGCTTCACTTGTCCACTTTCCGACTGCAAACTATCAACGCATCTCTCAGTTGTCCACGTTAACGAACTTCCCTATGATAAAGAATACCCCAAAGAAATCAAAGCCCAAATCATGCACCAAATAAAAGCCAACAGATAAAACAATACCCGGTACATAAGTACCGGGTATTTTATATCTATAACACGAACTAATGACAAAGCGCTTAGCAATAGCGAGTAACGTAGCAGGCGGTTTCTTTCGCCCGTGCTGCCCTGTACGTTCAGTGCATTACATTCGTGCAGATATACAATTAATATGATAATGCTTTCAGTATAGCGTCCTTGCATCTAAGGTCTTTAAACCTAAAGCATCCTTTTTCAAAATAGAACCGCATGTTACTGATAAATAAATCGTTCTTTTTGAGCATAACGTAATTTATTTGGTGGTCATCCGTAGTAACCGTTATTTTGTATGGGAATGTTTCATCAGCTTTATCGTCGCAGTAAATGATGCCCATTTCGGCATATTCGCGAATAGCATAGTCTGTCCCCATATAACGCAAGGTTCCAAGGTATCGGCTATTGCCAATAGGCTTATCAACGAAAGCCTTGTTATCATTCAGATACAAGCCCTCATTAGAATAAGCAACATATTTGTTCTCAGCAAATGCCACATGAAACCGGCTATTCTTTTGAGCTTGTGCCGCGCTGTCAACGAAGCCCTGTTCAAGTACAAACCCCTTGCCTCGCACAAATTTAGTCTTAGCGTCAAGTCTTGAGGAAATGTTGAACTCAATATAGTAAGGATTAAGCGGTGTAACAGGGTTTCCTAACATGTACACAGGAACGTAGCGAGAGTGCGAACCTTGACCGCGCGCTATACTGTCATGTATAGAAATAAATTTCTGTACCTCGTTAGCGCAATAATGATTAGTCTCACTCTGGAACTCGTCAAAGATAAACATATCGACGTCTGACAAGAGATGAGCATATTTCTTTATCTGGTCTGCCTGATTAAGAGCAACGGCGTAACCGCAACTTTCCTCGTTGAGAAACAGCTCAGTATACACGCCCTTAGCTCTCGGCTTAGAGGTCATAACGTCATCGGGGAAAAACAAGCCCTTGATATCTTTAAAGAATTTATCATGACATTCTGAAAGCTCATAGTTAAAGCGATAAATTAGGCAGAATTTGCGTATTTGTTTTCGCTTATATCTATTGACTGCAAGCCTATTGAACCATGTGGTTTTACCGGCAGACCTATTAGACGTACACATATATATTTCGGGCGTGCAGCCGTCAAGGTCTTTCAAAGACAGAAGTTTTGTACCGTCATAAAATTCTGGCATAGTGGCGGATTTGTCACCCCTTTGTAATAAATTATCTCAAGTTTCTATTATTAATTATAGCATACCTATTGACAAATGTCAAGCCTTTTGCTATAATTAAATAGAGGTGAAAAGCATGACTTTAGAGCAGATTTGTAAATCCTTGCGAGTTGATATTGCGTCTCATAAGAAGCGCGTCGCAGAACTCACTCCACAACTAAATGATTTTGAACTAACTATAGGTGATAAGCAGCGACTTTATAAGCGCATTACGCAGCTCAATTGGATGATATCAGAAATGCAACAGAGCCTTTACACCTTAGAACATTATTATGAGGAGTGATGTTTATGCATGTATATCCAAACCCCGATAGCTGGGATGAGTTTTACCCAGGTGAAATATTTATAGCCATGAATAGCGGTGACTCAGAGGAGGAGGCTTTGCGCATTTTTAAAAAGGCTAACATTGGCGCAACCATTGTTTTAGGCGAACCCGGCGCTACTACGTCATACAAAAAGGTGGCGGCTATTGAATCTTTGGGTGATTTTGAAGCAAGCCTTGTTCTGTTGTCTAGGCTTTTAAAAAATGGGGGTTAAAATATGGACGCAATAGTTTCAATTATTTCAAGCGTTGGTTTCCCAATTGCAATGTGCCTTGTTCTTCTTTGGTATATCAACAAGAAAGATGAACAGTACGTTAATCAGCTTACAGAAATGGAAAACGAGCTGGACAGCGTTAAAATGGATACGACTAAAGCGCTAGTTGAAGTGAACACATCGCTAATGAATAATACGCGAGTTATTGAGCGAAATACCGAAGTGCTTGATAATATCAGTAAAAAGTTGGGTGATTAAATGAAAGTCTATTTATCTCCGTCAGGGCAGACTTATAACAAGTATGCTTATGGCAATACTACAGAAGCAGACCAATGCGAAAAAATCGGCATGGCATGTGAGGAAGCACTTAAACGCTCAGGGGTGAACGTTAAGCGCGCTCCCAAAACTCAGCATACCGACGATAACGTAAAGGAGTCTAACGCATGGGGAGCTGATTATCACATATGCATTCACACTAATGCAATAGGTGGTGATAATAGCAAGCCAACTGCTGAGGGCTGTGTTATCTTCACTGCAAAAGCTAACGTGAATTCTACGATGCCGCATGTAATCCTTGACGAGCTGCAAACCTTAAAAGGAAAAACCTCACCATATGGGGTACGCGCACACAGCGGACTTTATGAAATTAACGCAAGCAGAGCTAAGTGCATATACATTGAAGTAGAATTTCATGACAATGCTAAGCTTGCTAAATGGATTATCGAGAATACCACTAAAATAGGCGAGGCCATAGCAAAAGGAGTGTGTAAAGCATTGGCTATTGAGTATAAGCCAAAGGCTAAATCCCTTAACCCTGAAATGGAAAAATACAAAACTCTTGCTATAAAAAAGGGCGTTATAAAGGGTTATGGGAACGACGAATATGGGTGGAAAGACCCCGTAACTAGAGAGCAGCTAGTTACCATATTAGGCCGACTCGGCTTGATTTAATGGCTAGTTACCTATATTCGCCCTATGAAGCGTTAATATGGAAACTGCTTTTTAATGAGTTTCATAATGCATTTGCCGTTGCCGGAATGATGGGGTGGATGGTGGGGGAAAGTGGCCTGTACCCGTACAGGTGCGAAAAAGATTATACAGGACACCCCTTTACCCCATCAGCAACAATAACACGGCGCTTTGACCGTTTAGGGTTGAATGAAACCGGGCAGTTTTCAGGCGACTATAATGGGGCATGGATTAATGATAATCTGTATGCTCAATATTGGGTCGTAAATGGCCGACGTTATGGCGGCGGTTACGGTTTAGCGCAATGGACAGAAAGCGGAATAGGCTCACGAAAATACAGAATGTATGAATATTGGAAAACGCGCTATAGGGCAGGAGACAGGCATTCAATAGGTGATGCTCATTTCCAAATTAAATGGCTCGTCCATGAAATGAAAACGTGGTATTCCAGTACATACTCAGCCTTAAAGCGTGTTAATGACGTTAGACGCGCGATGTATATTTACGGCCTCAATTATGAAGTCGGCGGTAATGTGGCATGGACTAACCAAATTGTTGCCGACCGTATCTATTTTGGGGTAAATCTATATAATAAGTATTCGGGCGCAACACCAGTTGACCCACCTGACCCCGGTATTCCTGTACCGCCTGACCCTGACCCTAGCCCTGACCCGATACCCCCTGAACCCGGCCAACCTGATACAGCAAGAATGCCGCTATGGATGCTAATTGACTATAACAGATAGGAGACTATATGCCAAAACTTGAACGTGACGCTTTTATGGAACGAATAAAAGCAATCGTCGGCGAAGCGACAGACGATGCTGCATTGTCGTTTATTGCCGATATGACAGACACCTATGACGGGCTGGCTCAGCCGTCAGGTTGGGAAGAAAAATATAACACTGAGCATGCGGCGCATGAAGCGCTGAGAAAAGAGTACCGTGATAGGTTTTTCTCAGGTGGTGGAACTCCCCCGGCTGGCTCTGAGCCTGATAAGCCCGGAGCAGAAGAAATAACCTATGAAGATTTATTTAAGTAAAGGAGAAAAATTATGCCTACCAAACCTCATATTGCAACACTCGTGAATAACACTCAGGATATCCTGAATGCTATTCGCAACAACGCAAGTATCAATTATCAGAACTATGTGCCTGTAGCAACTAATGACCCCGAGAGCATCCGTGAAATTGGCTCAGTTATCATGTCTTATGCAGGACTCCAGAACGAATTCCTGTCTGCACTCGTTAACCGTATCGGTAGGGTTATTCTTACCTCTCGTACATACCAGAACCCGTGGGCAATGTTCAAAAAAGGCTTCCTTGAGTTTGGTGAAACCATTGAAGAAATTTTTGCGAACCTTGCAAAGCCGTTTACCTTTGACCCCGTCATTGCTGAAAAGGAAGTATTCAAGCGCGAAATTCCTGACGTCCGCACTGCGTATCATGTTCTGAACTATCAGAAGTTTTACAAATCAACAGTGTCTCAGGAACAGCTCCGACAGGCGTTCCTTTCCTATCAGGGTGTCACCGATCTTATTGCTGCAATCGTTGACAGCATGTACACGGCAGCAAATTATGATGAATTCATCACCATGAAATATATGCTTGCAAAGCGCATACTTAATGGTCAGATGTTCCCTGTAACTATCCCGACCGTTACTGCAGGTAATATGAAGTCCATTATTTCTGTCATTAATGGCGTTTCAAACCAGATGACTTTCCTCTCGTCTGAGTACAACCTCGCAAGCGTATATAAGGCAAGCAAGAAAGAGGAACAGTATATCCTTGTTGATGCGCGGTTTGCAGCTACCATGGACGTTGAAGTCCTTGCTGCATCTTTCAATATGAACAAGGCAGAGTTTATGGGTCACGTCGTTATGATTGACGGCTTTGGCAAGCTGGATATCGCAAGACTTAACGAGCTGTTTTATGGTGATGGTACCTACGAGGAAATAAGCGCCGAAAATCTTACCGCGCTTAATACAATCCCTGCTGTGCTTGTTGACGAAGATTGGTTTATGATTTTCGATAACCTGATGCAGTTTACAGAGCAGTACAACGGTCAGGGGCTTTATTGGAACTACTTCTATCACGTTTGGAAAACGTTCTCTGTGTCCCCATTTGCTAACAACGCGCTGTTCATTCCCGGAACTCCGACTGTTACTGCTGTTACGGTTAACCCGTCTACTGCTACTATTGCTAAGGGGCACTCTATGCAGCTTACCGCAAATGTTACTACCACTAACTTTGCTCCCAAATCGGTTAATTGGACTTCCCCTAGTGATACTGTCACGGTTGACGCAGCTGGTATTGTTACTGTCCTTGATACAGCCACGGCGGCTGCTAAAGTTAAAATCCGGGCAACTTCCACTTTTGATAACACTAAGTATGCCGAGTGCGAAGTTACCATTGGTTAATATAGTGGGGAGCTTTTGCTCCCCACACCTGAAAAGGTGGTGTTCAAATGTATATAGAACCTAATAGTGAGGTATATTTGCTAGAAAATATCCCACTTGATCCGACATACGAACATACAATTCTGTTTAAGTCTGCTAACGCGCAACGCGACTGGTTTAAGAAATGGTCTATTATTCATTTAACAAGTCAGTCTTATGTTAGAGCCGATGCAGGAAGAATGCGCATAAATCGTTCAGCGGATAAACTATACAGTTGCAACTATATAATGTTTCAAAATACCTCATACGGTAACAAATGGTTTTATGCTTTTGTTACTGGCGTTAGCTATATAAGCAATGAGGTCTGCGAAATTAGCTGGACTATTGACCCTCTACAAACATGGCACTTTGATTACGAGTTGCAAACTTGCTTTATCGAGAGACAGCATACACCGACTGATAACTACGGAGAGCATATCATTGATGAGGGACTTGCGATTGGCGATGTTGTTAATTCGGGCTACGTTATCTCCCCCGGATGGGATGACTATTCTGTTTGCGTAGTCACGGCCTTTGACCCTAACTCCGTAGAGGCCGGGGATTTTAGCGTGAGTAAAGGCGGCTTTTATTCTTATATCTACTCAGGATTTAACATTGCTGTATTCCCTGCTGATGGTGGTGGCCCGGCTGACCCATCTACACCAAGCGTTGAGACTAAGCTTGATGCTTTTCTAAGGAAGATTAACGAGAATAACAGAACCTCGAGCGTGTTGGCTGTTTTTATGTGCCCCTCTTTTATGGTACAACAGAAGTATCAAACCATAATTGGCAATTTACTCTCTAAACCAACCTCGCGCAATATTGATGTTTCTCTCCCTTATGGCAATGCATTTGGATATGCTAACAAAGACGGGTCATATTATCCCAAAAATCGAAAACTATATTCATATCCGTATTGCTCATTAATGGTGACAAATGGCGATGGGGATAGCAAGATTTACCGATGGGAGAATTTTTATAGCACTGACAACAAAAACGTAACGTTTAATGAAGCGTTCATATTCGGTGCTGCACCAGTTGCAACTACAATGCCAACTGTTTACTCGCAAGATGGTTTCTATAGGTTTTTATCGCTTAAAGACCCTGATGTGAATAAATACCGATTGATAACTAACCCCGATGAAGCCCTTATAATGAATGACTTTGTTACTTGTGCATATGCTGTTGATGCCTATCGTGCATGGTTGGCTCAGAAAAAAGCAGTCCTGCCGTATGAAATAGCCTCGCAGTATATTGCAAATGCGCCCTTGCGCTTTAATGCAAATCAGGCTATGACGGGCATGGCTGGCTCTAGTATTCCATCCTTTACGGGGCGTAATTTGGGTGGTGGAGACCCCCTCGGTCTGGTGACTGGCACAGCGTTGACACCATATTCGGCTGGTGCTGCCGCTGCGCCTGTTGGCGGTGGAGCAGGGGCAGGGGCTATTGCTAAAGCTGGGCTTGCAGCTGGCGGTGCTTCATTGCTTATTAACACGGCTGGTTTTGTGCTTAATCAAATGGCTCAATTTGCAGCAGCTAAACTACTCCCCGAGGGTATTAATGGCACGATAGCCGGAAACGGTTATAGTACAGCAATGCGCACTAAGCGCTTTACATATATACAGAGACAAATCAAAGCAGAGTATGCCGAGATTATCGACAAATATTTTACCATGTTTGGGTACAAAATAAACAAGGTCGGTATACCGTCTAGAAATGCAAGGCCGCATTGGACGTTTGTTAAAACGACTAACTGTCAAATCAGAGGCAAACTCCCAGCTGATGATGCCAAATTCATTTGCGATATCTATAACCATGGCATTACATGGTGGAATAACGGGGATGAAGTCGGGAATTATTATCTTGATAATACAGTTTGAAAGTAGGTGATACAATGGCAATAGTTAAAGGACGCGAATTTTGGCAAAGCGCAAGCTATAATAACGCAACGTTTATGCAGTATTATAACCGCCTTGTAGAGCTTGCAATTTCCATGTTTGACTGGAAAAACCTCCCCGAGACTATAGATGCACGTTTTCTTGAACTTGTTCTATTTGGGGACGGTATGGCTGTATTCTTTGAGGATAAAACTATAGGGTATCTTGCATTGCGTACTACCATTGGTGGTAGACTTAATCTTTATAACATCCCAACAGATAGACGCGCATATGCTAGCAATGGTTATAACATGCCTCTAACCCAAGATAATAGCGTCATAATATGGAATAACTTAATGCATACAAACAGTGTGCTTGAAGTCAGTAATTTTTCAAAAAGGCTTTGGGATTTAGACAGAACCATTGACGTTAACGCAAAAGCACAGAAAACACCTATACTGATTAGGTGCGACGAAAGTCAGAGGCTTACGCTTAAAAATTTGTATAAGCAGTATACCGGAAACGAACCGGTCATTTATGGCGACAAGGGGCTTTCAATAAAACCAATAGAGGTTCTTACGACCGGCGCGCCTTATGTGTGTGATAAGATATATGATCTTAAAACGCAAATATGGAATGAGGCTCTAACATATCTCGGCATATCTAACGTGAGTTATCAGAAAAAAGAGCGCCTATTGCAAGATGAAGTGCAGCGTAATTTAGGCGGTACAATTGCGTCAAGGTATTCTAGGCTTGAAGCTAGGCGGCAAGCGGCGAAAGAAATAAACCGTATGTTCGGCTTGAATATTGAGGTTGAATTCAGAGAAGATTTTACGCTAGCTGTTGACGAGCTTGAAGATGAGGTGGATGAGGATGAGTAAATATACCACTGAGGTTAGATATATCTGCGCAAGTAAATCTAAACTGCCTGAAAGCGGATATTTTGCTACCGGCAAGAAAATTACTCCGCAGGATTATTGCACCGCTGCTATGCAGGAAATTTTCGACGAGTTTATTGTTAATATGTATGCTGATATAGGGCATGCCGATGTGCTGACTAAAATACTGTACCACTATTACACTAGAGAAATTGCATTTGAAACGTATTATCTTTGGAAAACAAATATGAACCGTTTCATGTGGGAACATTTTTCTGAGTATAAAGAGCTGTATAAAAGCATTGATGTTCAGTACGACATGTTTAATGATGTGGACATTAAACGAGAGCATTCAGGGGAAAACTCTAGTAATGTTGAAAGCAAGACAAACAGCGACAACAAACAAAGCGGAAAAACCACACAAAAATACTCAGACACGCCGCAGGGAGCGCTCGTTGGGCTTGAAGCTGACAGATATTTATCTTCCGCGCAGATTGTTGAAAATGCTAGTAGTGGAGACACATCCGGGCATGCTAGCAGCGACGGAAAAGGCACTGAACATTATGTGGAGACTGTTAAGGGCAAACAAGGTAGTAAGGCTTATAGTCAGCTTGTAGTTGATTACCGCAAAGCTATTATGAACGTAGATATGCGAATTATTAATGACATTTCGGATATGTTCTTTAATCTTTGGTAAAGGAGAGATTTGCATGATTGAAAAACTTAAATGGATAACTTGGAGCATTCTACCTCTTGTATATGACGAAAGCTTGTCATATGTAGAGCTGCTAGACAAAGTTATTGCAAAACTGAACGAGGTTATCGAAGCAACCAATAACTTCACTAAGCCAGTGCAGGAAACGATTGAGGCGTGGCTTAAATCTGCTGAGGGACAGGCTGCTGTAGAACAGAGCGTTGGCGATTTTATAGAGGAATATTCTAAAACGCCTAGTTTTCAGCAGGTGCTTGTTAATGCGTTAGAAAGTCAGAGCGCTGAGGTAAAGGCCGCTGCGTCTGAGGCGGCTGAGGCCTACCTCAAAAGCCCTGACGGTAAAGCAGCGCTTGATGCTGAAATTAAAGCTTACATGCTTGTCTATACCAAAACGGATGAGTTTAAAAACCTTATTGGCGAGTATGTAATGGAGCTAAATGATATCCTCAGAGGCAACACCCTTGATATCAGACAGAAAAATAGCACAACAATACAGTCACCTAAAACGGTAATTAACTCAGCAGATATTGCAGACGATTATAGTGCAGACTCACCAAAGTCTAGGGTAGTAGTGAACGAGACCGGTGTTCACATCTATTCGGATGAGGATATGACTAATCCTGCATTGAGCGCAAGCGACGGTGTTGTTAAGTTGGGCAAAAATCTTGACGCAAAAACTAAAAGAATTATTAACTTGCCTACACCTGAATTTGCGCATGAGGCCGCTAATAAATATTATGTAGACCAAGCCATCAGTGAGAGGCCCGGTGGCGGCGGTGGAGGCGCTGGCGTTATCGTTGTAAAGGTTTCTCGGAATTCTCAGGGGATTTGGAAAGCTTCAAAAACATTTGCCTCGATATACGCAAACATTAACACTGGCAACGTCGTACAAGTCGATATAGATGGCGCAAAAACGCCTGACAGGCTAACATGTTCTAACTTCAATGGCTCGGAGATTAAGTTTACAGGCGTTATAGCCGTGGCAATGAATGAAGTATCAGTATCAGGCAGACGCCTACCTGCACGGTATTATATTACTACGGTAACTATAACAAATACTGAGCAAGTTACTGTTGATAATACTGAGTGGAATAATGGGTATTTTATACAAGCAGACGGCAGTATTCCATTCAGTAACGAGCAATCCATGAATAACAATCAGTTGCGTGATTTAGCAGCACCTACGAGAGACACAGATGCAGCAACTAAGGGCTACGTTGATAATCATGGCGGCTCAGGCGGTGGCGTATCACTCGGTGAGATTAGGCTGACCGATTTGGATGAAGACGAGGCGGGTATATATACTGACTATGATTCTGACACAGACTCATACTATTTTGATTTAATAAACGATGAGGATAATTCAAGTAACCTGACAGGTTATAACCTCGGAATATTTAATCAGCTAAAAGAAGCTTGTGAGACTTTTTCAGATTTGGATTTGGGAAACAAGCCGGTAAACGCGACAATCACATTTTATATTAAATTCCCTACTGACACAGACGCAACATACTGGGCAGTAAACGTTTCACGCTATGGATGGGGGCCTCAAGAACCGGGAAATTCAACCTTGGGAATGGTTTTGTTTGGCCGGTCTACTGCATTCGCTGCAGCCCCAGACCTGTTAAATAATAACATAGCGTACCATGAAATATCATTTTTTCTTGCAAAATATTATTCAGCAGACGATGGTAAATGGCAATATGTTTTTTCGGCTTATTTGTCTAACCCTGCCTCAACGTTATTAAGTAGTTGGGGTGTCAGTGCCGTTGAAAACGTAGCCAGAAGTTGGCCTGAGGGCGCAATATATGTGCCGGGCAATACGGGCGCAACAATTGACTCAAACTTTGTACTAAATGGAGCTATCCCAAGCGTTTTGCTTATACCAACTCGAATTGGTTTTTCTGGCTCAAAATCAATTCGTTCATGCATCGCAGCACACGGGTGCAACAATGCTGAATACAATAATGATGGTGTTGCAACGGCAAGAAATATTAAATTTATAGCAGACTACCCAGCACTGAATAACCCCAATGTTACATTCCGCACAACATTTAGTGGAGCCGGTGACATTTTAGCATTGCCATTGACAGTTAAAACAACTGCTAGCGGTGTACCGGATGTTATTGACGGCACTATTACGGTGGGCGATGATGGCACGATTAGCGCTGTAACCCTAAATGGTCTTAACAAGTCACTGCTGAATGGCATCTGGTTCTGGAAAGATAAATGGGATTGCAGCTCTGAGCTGCTGCTGACTTATTTAACAGTTGGAGAAACGAATTTCAAGTATACATTCAAACTGGCACGAGCATACAAGGTTAATCCAAATGACGCAACTAACGCGATGTACGGCCTTGATTTTGAGTGCGAACAGGATGGCTACAAAATGGTCATCACTCAGACGTTCGATACAACAAGTGAAACAGTTCCAGCAGCGACATATAAAACGGTTAAGTATGGTGGCAGCAGCAGTGAGTATGGTGTGCAGATTGTTGACTTTGACGCGAGCGGGATTGCACCTTATACTAGTGCGGCATTGCAGTCATTAGTAATTAACGGCATCAGCACTTCTGTGCTGCAATCTCCCGGCGCGCTTGCTAATACAAAGCGTTATACTACGGCTGTAATCACTAGAGGTGGGGCTAAATACTATGGCGCACTTGAAACGAGCACCCAAAATACGTTTACTTTTGTGTTTACAAGGTTAACAAAGCCAAATGTGGCAACGCTCGATTTTAGTAATCCTGATATCCAGTGGACATAATATTATGCAGTAGGCGACTATTTGTCGCCTACTATTTTGTGCAACTTACACAATGTACTGTAATGCGCATAGTGCCAGGGCGGTGTGGTGCTGTTCGATTTGTACTGTGAGGCGTTGGGGAAATGGGAACGCCGGTGAACATGG
>OLIQ01000484.1_pt1 | contig 17438 bp, 15 predicted proteins | sample 1609631 | NCBI WGS metagenome assembly OLIQ01 (sample SAMEA4350114, study PRJEB24818) | metagenome | biome: human; feature: gut; material: faeces | place: Denmark | collected 2013-09
CAAATATACATCAAGAATTTTTGAAATGGAAAATGAAATTGTTAACATACTTGTAATAACTGAAATTATATTACTTTCTGTTAATATAGTTATGTCTGTACGTTCTATCAAATATATAATTATCGATAATAAATGAAAAAGTAAAAGTGAAATAGAGAGATATATAGCAATTTTCTTTTGTGTATTAAACGAGTTAATATAGTCTTTAATGTTGTATTGATTTCTTTTATTCATTTTATCGCTTTGCCTCTTTCCCCTAATTTTGTATTCGCAATGTTTTCGCATATAGATGAATATTTGTTAGGAATGTTTTTCAAGTTTAATTTCATAACAGTTTCTTTTGTATATTGCAAAATTATATACTACATCATTCAAATCGGTATCATCAACTGTAATTGCACTTCCGTTTTTGTTATATAAAAGATACAAGCAATCTTTATTGCGTACAAGTTCTAAAGTGCCGCCATACAAAATCGGCGTGAGAGTGCAGTTTGAAATTGTGGCATTATGATTAAGGGTATGCACCAAATTGTCGTAACTGCTGTTAATATCTGTTGTATTATATTTAGAAATATTGTCGGTTTTATAAAAAACTCCCAAATGCTTATAATTATCAAATTGATAATTTAAAAACTCACTAATATCTTCTTGCTTCCACAATTTATTATCCGAATATGATAATGATTTTGATGAGCGAACAGTATAATATCTTGAGCGTTTAGAAAACATATCATAAGTGTTATCGTGAAAAATCATATCACTGTATAACTCTATGCCGGAAATGTTAGAATCAACATTATCTTGTAAATATTCAGTACACCATATTTCCAAATCTTCTAATTGAAAATCATCTACATAGTGCTTTTGAAAATACTCAACATTAAAATTTTTACCGTCAACATTGAACACCCACTTTGCCGGTACTACCCAAATATTAAATTTTTCTAATAAAACAAACTCTGTTTCAATATGTGCCTTGTATTCTTCAACTTCAGTTATTTCGGATTGAGTAACGCCGTATTTGTATGCAATATACTCCTTTGCATTACGAGTTAATGAATTTGAATATAAAAATGATAGAAGCTGCTGAAAATATAGCGAAAATTAAAGCAATACAAGCATATTTTTTGATTTTCTTGAAAGTTGATTTGCTGTTTTTATTCATCCTATCGCCTTTCCTTTTTCCTCTAATTTTATATTTCCAATTTTTGTATCATAATAATAACTTGCAAAATTGTCATATTTTTTTCTTGTGAATTCAATATCTGTATTTACTAATATTACATGTTTATTTTCTATGTTTTCACATATAAACGAATATTTGTTTAGAAGTTTTTCTCTTAATGATTTATACTTTTCCGTTGAAAGCACCGAATTGTTATTTATTGACATTCTGCGATATGGGCTTAAATCATTTACCTTATAATAAATCACAAAAGAATCGTTATCGTTAATCAAAAAATCTTCAATATTATCTTTTTTTACAATATCATGCAAATAGCCGTAATCGATTATTATACCGACAACATTAGAGTCAACTGTTTTTAAATAATCAACCGACCACTCGAAAACATCTTCTAATTGATAATTGTCACTAAAGCCATTTTGTGTTTTTACCACACCGAAAGTTCTTTTGTTGCACCTGATTTTCCAAGTTGGAGGCGTAGTATACCAATCAAAGAGAATACCTAAATCGCTATCGTCGTGAAATCTTTCGCCTTCGTAATCGAGCAGAACTATGTCCTTTTTGTCAAAATCATATTTATTAACCAGGTATTCAACAACCTCTGCTCTGTGGCATTGAACATAAATAATATGTGTAATATTAAATAACAAGAAAGTCGCAGCAATTACTGTTACTATTGTTAAAATGATTCTTTTACCCTTTTTCATATAAATCTCCTATTTTATTATTTTTTCTAACTCAAGATCATCTTTTTAATTTTAAGGTTCTTACTTGTAACTTGTTCTTCTCTTATTTCATTATAATTTTGATCTTCTTCAAATCCAAAATAATCAAATCTTTCACCGTCGTCAATCCTTTTTGTCGGCAAATCATAATTCACAAAACAAACATTTATAGGATTTTGCCCCGGATGAGAATAGTATTTTCCAAATTCGGATTCTATTTTTGCTTTGATTGTTTCCCTTTCTTTTAATAATGACGATAAATCTTCAAAATCGGAGCGTAAATATATCGAAATAATTCCGTTATAATCAGCAAATATTTCTTGAATAAGTTTCTCAATATTTTCACTTGTCCATTTTGTATTGTCTTTCTTTAGGATATTTGTAAGTACATCATATTCGTAATAACTTGAACTGTACGGAGTGTGTAAAACAAGTACATCCGTAATATCGGAATCACCTGTAACATTTATTAAATACTCTTTCATATATCGGTTAATTTCTTCCAACTGGTAATCATCATAAAATTCGCCCTTGTTATATATGACAGAAAAATCTTTTTCTGTATCTTTAAAATTAACGGCAAACGGAACAAATTCACCGGGTCTGTATAATAGAGGCCAATCGAAGAAATCGGAATCATCTTTATAGTAGGGTAGCTTAATGCTGATAACTTTAAAATCTTTATTGTATTTCTTTTCAACATATGTGGATGCATTATGTATTAAACAAACTAAAAATATCATAAAAAATATAATTATACAAAATAAAGCTATCAGTATAATCTTTGCTGCCTTTTTTCTACTGTGTTGTTTCATATTCTCTCACCATCTTTAAATTAAATGTTTTTCTTGTTTTAACAATTCAATTTGCTTGTATTCCAAGAAATATCCTTTATGTGAATAAATATTATTTTCAGTGATTTCATCATCAACAATATAAACAATCGGTTTTCTGTTAAAATTAAAATATTTACATATTTTATCCTGCAAATCACTTTTGATTTTAGTTGCTGCTTCTGTATCGTCAATATAAGGAGATATATCATTTACTGAATAATAAACAACAAAATCATTGTTGTAATCTTTTAATGCAAAATCTAAAAAATTATGTATTTGACTTTTTTGTATAAGTTTGGATGAGCTGTAATTTTCTTTTTAATAATCATAATTATCCTCCAAATTTATATTTACGAATTCTCCTGCATATTTATCAAATTCATTCAAATCAATACCGTAAAATCCATAATATGATTTACATCCAGGCAATTCATTTTGGTGTAAAACAATATGAATGTTATCATCATGATATTTTTCAACAAATACAGCATCAAGTTTTGCCATATAATCTCTGAATTTAGAATTCATATCATAACCATATAATGAATCAGTATATTTATTTTCGTTTCTTGATTCATTTATGTACCGGTTAATATCATCTGTTTTAATAAATATCTCGCCTGTTCTTCCTACTTTGATAATTTCGCCGACATTATCTTTCGTCCAAACAACATTTTTGTATTTATCCTTTTCTTCGTTATAAATACCATAAACAGCCGTATCGCGAATATTGACCATATCAATATTTTCATCAACAGTATTTTTCAATTCATCCGTCAGCCACTCTGAAACCTCTTTCATTTGGTAAGCGTCATAATATCTAAAATTCATAAATTTTACATTAAATATGCGACCGTCATCTTTTGCTTTATATACCAAATAAGAATCGTGCCAAACGACAGCCCAATAATCTATATCATAATGAAAGTTTCCCGGACAATAATCGTAAACTTTGTAGTCACTCATTTTGGTGTCATATTTATTAGCCAAATATATTCTCGGGAATACAGAAACAAACAATATCGTCATAATAACATACAATAATAAAGCAATTAAAAATACTATTCCAATTTTCTTTGTTTTTTTCATATTATAACCCCCCTATATTAGTACTATATCATAAAACAAATTAACATAAAAGTACAAAATTGAATATCATTAAAAGAGGTTTGCCCCAAATGTTAGGGCAAACCTCTTCTTAAGTTTCGTTTCATATTTATCAAGTTCTTGCTTAACAGCATTTAAAATAGCAACGCTAACAGGCGGTGCAGAACTTTCATTGTATTAACCTGAAGGTGCATATGGTCGATTTCTTCCAGCCTTGTGGCAGATTATATCAACCTGTCAAAAGTGAACTGAATTATCCGTAAATTAGTTTTTCAAAAAGAAATCACTTAACTTTATTATTAAAATTGTATTTAAAATATTTTTTCACAAAATGTTTCATATACTCATTTTCGTTGCCGGATTTACACAAATAATCAATATCCTCGTCATAAAAGGTCATATAACCAATTTTACATTCGGAAATGTTAATGCAAACAAAATCTATATTTTTAGGAAATTCCTGTGTTTGTGACTGTGGTTTTAACACTTTAAAATTCCAATCACCAATGCTAAAACTTGTTTGCGGTATAATATATTCATCAGAATCAAGAATAACATCAGTTTGATATTCGAAAGATTCGAGTCGTAAAAGTTGATCATTAAAGCTTTTTTTGTCATATTCAGCAATAAACATACTACCGTATGAATCAGACATTAAAGAATGTATCCTGTTCGACTGAAAATAGAGATTTTTATAATTCCCAAAATCATCTAAAGAAAAATGAATATAATCCGAATTTTCGCTTGATATTTTGTAATAGTTTTTAACACCAACAACTGTGTGTGAATTATTAGCTAATATAGCAATCAAAGATATCAATATCAAAACCAACGCCATAAAATTTTGCCAGCTTATCGCATTTATCAATATCGGGAAAAGTATCTCCTTGTTCCCATTTGGAATACGATTGACGAGAAATTCCGACTACTTCGGCAACTTGTTCCTGCGATAAGCCTTTAATGTTTCTTAAATATAATAAATTATACGAAAACATAAATACGCCCCCTTAACTATAAATTATTATAGCATTTAGGGAGCGTACTTTCCACCATATAAACTTGTCAGATAAGTAATCCTTTTGTTAAGTTTAACTGCATCGGTCGGCAATTTATATTATCTCAAACCATTCTGTGTGGCAAGAAAATAATTCATTACGCTGTTTATACTTCTTCTGTTTTTATCGCCTTTGCGCTTGCCATCAATGAAGAGAAAACGCTTTGCGTTTCGTATGTTGATGTGCTATAATCAAAATTAAATAACACAAGGAATACCATAACCCAATGAACAATTTGATAGAATTATTTGGCAATCACATATATAAAACCGCACTGACAAATCCTTTGTCAGCCAGAAAAAAGCTGTGCTTTGCATTTAGCATGGCAGGCCTTATGTGCAAATATTTCCCAACAAAAAAGCTTTTGCCGGCACGCCAATTTATGCAGTGGGCGGCTTCCGATTCTGCAATTACACCGCTGAAAACGGGCAAAAATTCTGCAATCGTAAGCCTGTATCTACCGTGTGAAATTTTGCATTCCATGGGCATCAGCACACTGTTCCCGGAGGCTCTTGCTTGCTATTTGGCTGCCGCAAGGTCGGAGCAGATATTTATCGACACGGCGGAGCAAAATTTTGTTTCGCAAACTATGTGCTCTTATCACAAGGCTTTCATCGGAATGGTGGAAACAGGCGTTTTGCCAAAGCCCGATTTTATCATCAACACAACACTTGCATGTGACGCAAATCACTTGTCGTTCAGGCGAGCAGCGGAACACTACAACGTGCCTCAATATATGATTGATGTGCCGTACAATTATTCAAGCGGTGCGGTGGATTATGTTGCAAAGCAAATCAGAGATATGGTGACCTTTATTGAAAAACAGGGCTATACTTTTGATGAGGCAAAGTTGATTGAAACGATTGAAAAATCAAAGCAGACGCTAAAGAATTTCAATGATATATTGGCACTTCGTGCAAATCGTTCGCTGTCGGACGAAATGACTTCTCAAATGCTGTCGGTTTTTGCAACGCATGTTATGCTTGGCACGGATAACGCATTGAAATACAGTAATGATTTGAAAACCGAACTTTCTGCTGTTCCCGAGGGTAAAAAGGGCGTAAGGCTTCTTTGGGTGCACACCTTGCCTTATTGGCAGGACGCTTTGCGTGATTTGATTAACTTTACCGACCGTTGCGAAATTGTCGCTTGCGATATGGTTATGGATGCTATGTACTGCAATCTTGAAGAAACCGACCCATACAGATTTATGGCAGACCGACTTGTCAAAAACACCGTCAACGGAAACGGCACGAACAGAATAAACGCAACGCTTGAACTTGCAAAAAAGCTCAATGCGAACGGCATTATTTGGTACTGCCATTGGGGTTGCAAGCAAACGGCAGGACTTTCAAATATTGCAAAATCTACCTTTGAGGCAAACGGCTTTCCAACGCTCATTCTTGACGGTGACGGCTGTAATTGGAACAATGTTAACGACGGTCAAACCGTGACGAGAACAGAAGCTTTTTTAGAACTGTTGGAGAATAGAAAATGATTGGATATAACTGCAAATACACACCGGTGGAGATTTTGGCATGCTTTGATGATTATCGTTTAATCAACAACGAAGCGGAGCATTTTGACTATTCTTCACAGGCTATGCACTCAAATGTTTGCTCACACATCAAGGCGATTTGCGAGGAAATACATCGGGGCGACTATGACAAGCTTGTATTTATGAACTGCTGTGACAGCACAAGACGATTGTTTGATGTGGCAGAAAGCAAGATTAAATACAAAACCATTCTTGACCTGCCGATTGACAACGGTGCTTGTGCCGTAAAACGATTGAAAAATGATTTGCTTTTTCTTATAAAAAATCTTGAATCACAGACGGGCAAAGCGTTTGACACAAAAGAATTTTTGAGTAATTTCAGCGACAAGCCGATTGCTTTTCCAAACAGCAAATTCATTTTGGTGCTTGGTGCAAATGCAAACGGAAGCTTGATGAATGTAATCAGAGAAGCGTTTCAAATTCCTGTAATCAATATGACTTGCTCAAACAATCGCTGTGTTTCAAACGAAAATATGAGCGAAAGCGACAGTCTTGACGAGCTGATGGAAAAATACGCAAGAGCGTTGATGGCGCAAATGCCTTGTATGCGAATGAGCGACACTACATCAAGAAAGCAACTGCTAAACAACGAAAATTTGGCAGGTATCGTATACCACACAATCAAGTTTTGTGATTATTATTGCTTTGAATACACAAAACTTGCAGACAGCAAGACGCCGATTTTGAAAATTGAAACGGACTACACCGCACAGCAATTAGGTCAGCTTTCAACAAGGCTGGAAGCCTTTTGCGAAACCTTGAACATGGAGAATAATTCAAAGATAAAAATGAACGAAAACGGAAAATATTACGCAGGAATTGACAGCGGTTCAACCTCAACAGAGCTTGTCATTTTTGACGAAAACAAGAACATTGTCAAGGCTGTTATGGTCAGAACAGGTGCAAACGCTCAGGCAGGTGCACAAAAGGCACTTGATGAGGCACAAATCAGTCTTGACGAAATAAAAACCATAACAGCAACAGGCTATGGCAGAAAAAATATTGATTTTGCAAACGATGATGTAACGGAAATTACCTGCCACGCAAGAGGGGCAAGGTTTTTGTATCCTGAAGCACGATACATTATTGACATCGGCGGACAGGATTCAAAGTTTATCACCCTTGACGAAAACGGAAATGTTGCATCGTTTGTTATGAACGACAAATGCGCAGCAGGCACGGGCAGATTCCTTGAAAATATGGCAAAGGCTCTTGAAATCAGTATGGAGCAAATGGCGAATGACGGCTTAAAATTCGGCGAGGATATTTCAATTTCAAATATGTGCACGGTGTTTGCCGAAAGCGAAGTTATTTCGCTGATTTCCGAAAACAAAAAGATAGCCGATATTATTCACGGCTTGAACAAAAGCGTTGCTATAAAGACGAAATCTCTTGCAAGCAAGGCACTCGGTGCAGACGGTGTAATGATGACGGGCGGTGTTGCAAACAACAAGGGCGTTGTGACCGAACTTGAAAAGCAGTTGAACACAAAGATTTTCATATCCGACAAGCCTGAATTTTGCGGTGCAATCGGTGCGGGACTTTTTGCCGTTGACAGCGACAGATAAACCTAATTTCGCATGGAAGCAAATGAACAAGAACTTTCAGAAAAAACGGCTTACGAACATGTAAAGCAGACGAAAAAGAGAATTTTATTTTTTTGAATGAGAAGTACGCCCGGCACGGACAAACGGTGCTGTTCGGCGACTCAATCACGGAAATATTCAATAGCTACGAACTGTTTTATGCCTTTTCGCAAACCTTGAAACAGGCTGTTTACAACCGTGGAATCAGCGGTGACACAAGCGACAGATTGTTGGAAAGGCTCGAATGTAACGCCTTGAACATAAGCCCGAAAAATCTTGTGATTTTAATCGGAACAAACGACATCGGCATAGGACTTCCGCCCGAGTACACCTTGAAAAATATTCAAGAAATTTTGCAAAGAACGCAGAAGCTCTGCCCGAATACCGCCGTAAAAAGCAGTATTCGGGCATAAAAAAGCCTCGGAACACGAATGTTCCAAGGTATTGGCAGATTATATCAACCTGTCAAGTCACGGTAGTATTTGCTTCGCAAATCTCCACCTTAAAGACTTGACAGAACGATGTTACGGGTTTAATTGCATTATAAACCCGTAATAAGAACATCACCCATTTACAAAATCACAGATTTTGAATGGGTCCCGATAACCTTGTTACTCGCTTTGCTCGTAATAAGTATTCTTCGAATCCTTATCTTTTTCTTGCAAAATGTGGCAGCGGTTTTATTGACATCCGTCCAAAAATGTGATTTGATATACACAGAGCGCTTTGGTATTGTAAAGACAGCCGGGGCGCGCACAAAACAGCTTCAGATTGCAAAATGACATTTTGAGACAATGTTATGCTTTTGACGACAGGAGGAGATTTTTATGAATAGAAAGAATGTAGGTATAGCTTTCGGCGCGCTTTGTGGGCTGGCAGCTTTAACTGCAACGGCAGCGGAAATATTCTATGATATCTCAATCAACACGAAATCGCCTATCCATATGAGCAAACTCAACAACTTGGTTCAAAAAGCCACGAATACTGCCGGCAATGAAGAGGAAGCAAGTGCAAAATACAGCGGTATGACAGGCACACCGGAAATTAAAGAATGGTATGCTACACACGGAGAGGATGTGTATATTCTGTCTGATTCGCTGCGCCTGCACGGAAAACGGTTCAAAAATACCGGCACAAAATATGTTCTTGTATGCCACGGCTACACAAGCAAGGCCAAGCATATGGCCGGATTTGTTCATAAATTTTACACGCTTGGTTATAATGTTTTGGCAGTAGATGCAAGAGCCCACGGCGACAGCGAGGGAACAAAAATCGGTATGGGCTGGCCGGAGCGTGTGGATATTATAAAGTGGATAAACCTGATCCTTTCATGGGAGCCGAACGCCCGGATCGTTCTACACGGTGTATCCATGGGGGCGGCAACGGTTTTGATGGCGTCAGGTGAAGATTTACCCGGAAATGTGAAGGCTGTTATTGCAGATTGCGGCTACACGTCGGAATGGGATGAGTTCCAACGGGAGGCGGATGCCCTGCATATTCCGTGGTTCCCCGTGCTCAACGCCACATCGGTGTTGTCAAAGATTCGTGACGGGTATGATTTTAAGCAGGCCAGCGCCCTTGCGCAGGTGAAAAAGAGCCGCATACCAACGCTGTTTATTCATGGCTCGTCGGATGAGCTTGTGCCGTACAGTATGCTGGGCGAATTGTATGCGGCTGCAGCCTGCGAAAAAGAGGAACTTACCGTAGAAGGCGCAGGCCATGCGCTCTCGTCTTCTGTTGCGCCCACGCTGTATTGGCGTACAGTCGAGGATTTTATCGCAAAGTATTTAGATAGGTAAGCTGAATTTATTTGCCATTTATGCGGAAATGTGTAAATATAAACGCCCGGGAGAAGCGGTTCGTTATGGAGGATGCGCCGGCGTTTGGCGCTAGGATTGTCGCCGATTTGACAGGTAAATAGGACTCCACGCAGCGGCGCACCAAACGGTGCGTCGCTTTTGCATCCTGTGTGCTAATGCTGTGTTGCAAAAGACGGTCGGGTGTGGTACACTTGTATTAGAATTCTATGCATTTTTGCAAAAAGGGGAGGGTGCCTGTGTATGAGAACAAGCACAGACCAATCACTGATGATGAACGCCGAATGATACTTGAAACCATACCAAAGCACTATGCCGGAACAATGGTGCTTACGATGTTATGCTGCGGACTTAGACCGATAGAAATCCGAAGAATGAAGTGGGATTGGATAGATTTTGAAAACGCAATTCTGACAGTCGGCAAATCCAAAACGGAAGCAGGAACAGGACGAAAGATACCAATTCCGCCTGTACTTTTAGATGCATTAAAGGAACATAAAGCAAAAGAACTCAACAATGAATATGTATTCGTAAAGTACGAAAAGCACACACGCATGGATGACAACAGGAAGAAGTGCTACCAATGTTTTTTATTCGTAATTAAATATGATTTAACTATTTTACAGCAAAGGAGTAATACCAGTGAAAAAAAGAATTCTGTTTATCTTATTTTTTGTGAGCGTAATATGTTTATCTGGTTGTAATTCAAACACTTCCCTAATAGAGGGAAATTCTGATCCTGAACCAATAAAATCTGAAGATCAAGAAATTCAAAATTTTTTGGATGTGGAAGTGGACTCATCCTATGATAATATAATAGTAAAAATGGAAAAGGATTCATATTCTGTAGATTCAGAGCAGATTATTTGTACAGTTCAAGATAATAATGTTGGCAAAGCATTTTATTTTTATGAAATTCCTTTTATAGAAAAAAATTGATGATAATTGGGTTAGACTTTATTATAATTCAAACCGCCTTGACATAGCCCAATGGATGCTATGTGCTGAGGAGGGAAACACTACTGAACCGAATTCTTCCCGATATACTGTTAGGCTCGCTGATATTAAACCAAAAGTAACACCAGGTGAATATAGATTAGTGGTATTTACAGCAAAAAAACACTATATGCACCATTTACATTAGTAAAATAAAGGAGATACCCTGCTCATACATTTTTATGATTTCTTTTTCGTAATCACTTATATGTCTATATTTTCGTGGCATAAAAATTCCCCCTATGGTAGTTTATTACATTCTACCATAGGGGGGTCTGTTTTTTCTATTGTCCATTTTTTGCGGACTTGTTCAAATTGAATTCCATCCTTTTTGTATGTCTTATCACTTTTAGGCTTGTATGAGAATTTTAAGAAATGTTTTTTAAAATCTTTGATTTCTTAACAGTGCTTACGGTTGCCTGAATTATCGGACCGGAGAGCAAAACGGTGGCAATTGTGCAAATTCCGAATTTACCGCCGAGCAAAACGCCGATAATCACCATTATAATATCAAGAGCCATTCGTACGATTTTGATTTTCCACCCGTTTTTTTCTGCAAGCGAAAATGTGACTGCTTCATATGAGCCCCTGCCGAAATCAGCGGCGGAGTAAATCCCCGTTCCAAACGAAAATATAGCAATGCCAAGCAGCATTATAACAAAATTAAGTGCTTTAATATCTGTATAATGCTGAATTTTTGTGAATACATCCACGAAAAAACTGTAAATGATTTGGTAAAGAATTGTGCCGATATTGATTTGCTTTCTGTCATAGAAAAAGGCAAAAATTATCATTGCCACAGCCACAACAAGCGACGATGTGCCGATTGACATACCTGTCACATTCGTCAGCCCTTGCCACAATATCGCAAGTGTTGCGCCGCCGAAACCTGCGCCTATTGCAAGCGTAATTCCGTATGCGGATATTATTGATCCGATAACGATCATCAGCGTTTTTGTTGCATATTTTTTAAATTTCATATTATCACCTGCAAAAAAATAAGACTGTAAACTCTGCTGTTGTGTTCAGAAACAGCAAAATTTATAGTCTTCATCAGCCGAGACAGCTTTATTTTTTTGATTATACACCCGAGCTTTTATAAAGTCAACGGTTATAAATATGATTTTCTGTATTCGCTCGGAGTTTTGCTCATTTCAATTCGTGTTACGATTTTGATTTGAGCAATGTCTCTTAAAAGTCTCAGTCATAAATGCCCTAAATCGCACTAAAATGACTTTGAACACTATTCTCCGACGAAGGCGAAGGTGCTTTGTTAAATGTTCTGAGTATTTCTTCAATTTCTTTTTCTTGTTCGTCCATTTGATTTCTCCTTGTTCGATTTCTTTCCGAAAATCGGCAAAGCGCTTTTTTTGCCGCCTTTCGGAAAGGGACTTCCGAAGAAATCCTTTTCGTAAGGAAAAGGCGGCAGCGGAAGCTCCGCTACCGCCATCCTTAAATGGTTAGCTATCTGTTATTTCTTTGTTGTAACAGTCTTAGTTTTTGACCAGCCTGAATAAATCCTTATGGATTTGCCGTTAATCTTAACTGTCTTATAGGTGCGAACTCTTACATAATATTTTTTCTTGCCCGAAAGCTTTGAAATTTTCTTTGATACTGTTGTATTCTTGCCTACTGTTACGGTCTTAGCCTTGCTGAATTTAGTTGAGGCACTGTACTGTACCTGATAGCCTGTTGTCTGTGTAGCCTGCTTCTTCCACTTTACTGTAAACTTCTTTGAACCTGCTGTAAGTGAGGAAATACTTGTTGCCTTTGGCTTGATTGTGAAATAAAGCGTCTTTGTTCCGCTGTATTTACCCTTAAAGGTAATCTTTACTGCGTACTTGCCAACATACTTTCTGCCTTTAGCATAAGACACAGTATAGTCAGTATTCTTAACAAGTGTCTTTCCTGTTCTGTCCTTAACAATAACCTTAGGTGTTCTAACCTTTCCGTTATATGTTAATGATGTTGCTTTAAGCTTTATGCTTGATGCCTTTGGAATTACTGTTGTTGAAAGAGTTTTCTTACATACCGAACAGTAATTTACTATCTTGCCGTTTGCTGTTGGGGTTGCCTTTGTTACGGTTTGCTTTGTGGTGTGGGCAATCTTAGCAATATTGCCCCAAGATGCAAGGTCGGTTATTTCCTTTGTACCGAGTACATCTTCATAGAACTTGCCACAACCTTCGCACTTGTAGTATGCTTTCTTACCGCCCTCTGTGCAGGTGGCAGCTTTCGCAGCAACCAAAGTCAGATTGTGAGTGTGCGGTACAGTTTTGTTATATCCGCAGGTGTCGCAAACATTGTCAGAACCGTAATCGTGAGCCGCTTTGGTTGTTGTAGCATCGCAGCGAGTACATTTATGCCAGTGACCTGTGCTGTCGCCGGTCCAAGCGGTACTCCAATCGTGACCGAGAGCTGCGATATTGTCAACAGTCTTGGTCTGTGTATTTGCCCAAGCTTCAGTAAAGGCTGCTGTATAGGTTGTTTCGCCCTTTGCTGTGCAGGTCGGAGCCTTTGTCTGTGCGCTTGTTACAGTAGCAGTTGCAGTTTCCTTATGACCTGCATCACGCTTACAGGTGCGTGTTGCTGTGCAAACGGTGTTGTCTGCATTCCAAGTGTAAGCAGGTGCGTTCCAATCGTGATTGAGAGGTGCAATCTCTACGCTTGTTTTATCGGTAATTTCTACCGATCCTGTTGCATCTGCGAACCACTTGTCACAGCCATCGCAGGTGTAGTATGCGGAATTGCCCGCAGTAGTGCAGGTGGCAGCTTTCGCAGCAACCAAAGTCAGATTGTGAGTGTGTTCTTCGTTTTTATTTTTGTAATAATATGTAACAACCGTTCCGTCCGAAACAATAGGCTTATTCAAGCCGTCAACCTTTATAAATTCATAATCATAAAGTGTTTTTGCCGGTGTTAAATCAAGCTTTGTGCCGTATGGCACGGTAAATGTTCCGCCGGCAGTGTTTGGAATTTCAGAGCCGTCCTCAAATTTATACTGAATTGAAACGGTTGTGTAGCGCTGTGTTTCCGTATTGTCGTCTGCAAGCACATTTCCGTTTTCATCGAGCACCTGAAATGCCACGGTATCGCCGCTCTTAAGCTGTGCATCAGACGGAATTTGATAAATAAGCGAGCAACTCTTTAAGCCTGAATTAAAGTCGCTTTTGATGTGATCCAAAGCACCGAGCGGCCAGAAATTTGCCTTATCATTCCAAACAGGAATGTCAAAGGTTTGTACTGTTTGAAGCGGATTCCCCGATGAATCGGTCGCAACGCTTCCGTCGGAGTGCTTAATCCACATTTTGAATTTTAATTGTCGTGCATTTTTATCTGAAATGTTTTGAATAACAGTTCTAAGCTCGATTTTTTTACCGTTCATATTAGTATTAAATCTGCTTTTGCTGTTGCCGCTCAAAAGTCGGTCATTGCGATTATATGTGTAATTATAATATGAACTTGTTTCAAGGTCGGTAAAATCAGACGGCTTTGAATAAGCACCCGTATATTCCTTAACCTCGGGAGTTGCAACATAAAGGTCTACATCCTTAACAAGCTGAGACATTCGCTTGAAGCCCTGCAAACGGCAAACCTCACAGAATTGATAGTTTGTGTCTCTCATTATGCACTCATAACTTGAAACAAGCATTTTTGAGCCGTAAGCATTGCGGCAGGTATATGTGTTTCTAAAACCTAAAAGCTGTCGCCATTTTATCTTTTCCGGGTCTTCAACCGAGGAAAGATTGAGTGATTTAAGTTCCTTATCGTCAAGCAAATATCCGTTACTGTATTCATCACCGAGACCGAGCAAACCGTGTCCAAACTCGTGTGCAAAAGTTTTTGACGCACGATAACTGTCTGACGGCGAAATGAAATAATGGAAGCCGTATTCACGGTTATTATAAGCACCGCCGAAATCTGATTTTGTGTTTACAACCATAGCGAACTGAGCAATATAATCGTGAACATAATAATAAGGCTCATATTCTGAACCGGACGGAATTGTGTTTGGATCACACTTTTTTTTGATATGAGCATCGTGAATTTTCTCGATAAATTCAGGACCGATACATCTCTCAAAAATATGATTTTTCCACTGACTTCCGTGGAGATTATTAGAAATAACAGGCGAATTATATTTGTCGACTATAACATCAAAGAAGGTGCTTCCACCATTGTCAAAAGTCGATTCGGAAGCTGTGCAAAGAGCGTAAACATTGAATCTGTCGGCATAACTGCGATACGGTTCATATTTCATAGCGTCCTGCCAAAGTCGTTTGACATCATTGATGAATTTGCCCTGCTGACTTTTTGTGTATCCCTCGCCGCAAACGACAACAACCATATTTTCCGTGTCGCTGCGTGTTTTTTGGATGGTATAAACAGGGATGGTAGGATTAGAATATTTTCTGTCATTTGAATACCACGGGCCGAGGGTGAGCTGAATGCTTTGCTCGGTGCTGACATTCCAATCGGGATTTGCGTCCTCGGCAGGTTCCGAAATTGTATAATCATCCTCTTGCTTATTTGGAGCAGAGCCGATATAAGGACTGCTTTGTGAGCCGCTGCCGGAAGTTGTAACAAAATATTCGGAATCGAGATAAAATGCAGGTCTTACGCCCAAATCGGAATACCACGGAGCATAACGACCGACCTGACCCGATGAACTGATATAACGCATATCGTGATTGCAATCGGTAACAGGAGTGCGAAGCCAATAAGGCCAAGCCATACCGTCATTATTATACGCAACATAATAACCTTTGAGATTTTTCCACACGGCATTAGCCTGCTTTACATCAAGAAGAAAAACCTTTTCGGTTGTAGTTTCAAAATATGAACTGTCGTAGTTTGCCACCGCTTCCGAAATATCGGTGTAGTATAACAAATCCGAATTTGCGTCTCCATCAACTATGCCCTTGTTGTATTCGGGATGAGAAACGAGAGAACGCTGGGTAACGGTTTTCATTGCCGCAATTTCAGATTTTGAAAAAGCGTTGAGAAAACCCGCTTTTTCGTTGTACGCTCCCACACCGCTTACATATCCGTCTTTCGGAGGGTTGCCGCAAAGCCAATCGACTTTGCCTTCAGCTGCGGTCGAATTTAACCAAGAACGCATATTGCTGTCTTTCCAATAGTTAGAACCGTAATCATCACGCTTATAGCTTCTGCTGTGTGATTTTGAATTGCTGTTGTCATTTGTTTTGGCATCATATGCAAGGGTGTCAACAATTTTGTCTGCAAGCATAAGCGGTCCGTTATTGTCAATGCTTACACATCGCCAAAGAATTGAGGCATTGTTATACGCGCCCATTTTAACATAGTCGCCAACTTTAATATCGGGCTTTGATGCCGCCTGAATGGTCATCGGCAAAACGGAAATTGCCATGCACAATGCCAAGAATATTGCCGTTATTTTTTTCGTCATTAAGGAACTTCCTTTATAAGCTATATATTTGCTTTTATTATATTGTAAGAAATAATGTGTGTCAACGAAAATTCTGTTAATTCTTTGTCAATTTTGCAGCCGGTACATTTAATATTATACGAAGAAGAAAATCTTATCAAATATGCAAAAAGGCTTCTGCCCAAAACAGAGCAGAAGCCTTAAAAATTATGCGATTTTTAGGTTTAGTTGCAAGCCAAGGGGGACTATTTCATCTGCCCGAAAACATGTTTTTGAAAAAAGTGTTGCAAAAGCGGTTGAACACAAAGATTTTCATATCCGATAAGCCTGAATTTTGCGGCGCAATCGGTGCGGGATTGTTTGCCGTTGACAGCGACAGATTGTTGGAAAGGCTCGAATGTAACGCCTTGAACATAAACCCGAAAAATCTTGTGATTTTAATCGGAACGAATGACATCGGCATAGGAGTTCCGACCGAGTACACCTTGAAAAATATAAAAGAAATTTTGCAAAGAACGCAGACACTTTGCCCGAATATCGCCGTAAAAAGCAGTATTAGGGCATAAAAAAGCCTCGGAACACGAATGTTCCGAGGTGATGGCAGATTATATCAACCTGTCAAGTCACGGTAGTATTTGCTTTGCAAATCTCCACCTTAAAGACTTGACAGAACGATGTTACGGGTTTAATTGCATTATAAACCCGTAATAAGAACATCACCCATTTTGAATGGGACTTGATCACCTTACACCGAGGTGTATAAAGAAACTCTAAATCCGCATTATCATTTACAGCAGGGTAGTGCATCATTTAGTGACGAAGAATATAAAAGCTTATTATTCAATCGGATTCAAACTGAATGCAGGTCTCATATATTCTATTGCTTCCTGTTATATACATTCATTGATAATATTTGATATGTCGTCATTTATACAGATGGACTTATGCCGTATTTCGGGCGGACAATTCGCTTGTCCGTTATTGACACAAGTATAGGAGGCATAAAGATTTGAAAAATGGACGGACATAAAAGATGTCCATTACACTATCGGAAAATCAGCAAGGAAGTTTCATAGTAACCTTTGCGCCGCCGGTTTCTTTTGAATTTTCTAAAATAAGCTGACCATTATGTTGTTCCATAATCGAATTTGTAATATATAGA
>OLIQ01000489.1_pt1 | contig 17368 bp, 19 predicted proteins | sample 1609631 | NCBI WGS metagenome assembly OLIQ01 (sample SAMEA4350114, study PRJEB24818) | metagenome | biome: human; feature: gut; material: faeces | place: Denmark | collected 2013-09
AATCAGGGTGGTACCGCGGAAGAAAGTCTTTCGTCCCGAGAGTGTCGGGAGGAAAGGCTATTTTTTTTGCCCCTGCCGCCGATTTTTGAAATTCGGCAAATTTTTACCTGAAAAGGAGAAATGATATGAAACAACAACTGGAAGCGATCCGCAAGGCGGCGCTCGATGCGATCTCCGACGCCGGCAAGGCGGAGGACCTCGAAGCACTGCGCGTCCGCTACCTTGGCAAAAAGGGGGAGCTGACCGCCGTTTTGAAGCAGATGGGCAAGCTCAGCGCCGAAGAGCGCCCCGTGATCGGGCAGCTCGCCAACGACGTGCGCGCCAAGCTTGAAGCGGACATCGAGGAAAAGACGAAAGAGCTCGCCGACAAGGCCATGGAGCTCAAGCTCAAGTCCGAGGCCGTGGACGTGACCATCCCCGGCAAGCAGGAAAAGATCGGCGTGAAGCACCCGATGTATCAGGTGCTCGACGAGATCAAGGACATCTTCGTCGGCATGGGCTTTGAAATTCTCGAAGACCGCGAGGTCGAGCTTGCCGAGTACAACTTCACGAAGCTCAACGTCGAGGAGGGCCATCCCGCCCGCGAGTGGAGCGACACGTTCTACTTCACCGAGGACAGCTCGATCCTTCTGCGCACGCAGACCTCTCCGATGCAGATCCACGCGATGGAGACGCGCGAGCTGCCCATCCGCATTCTCGCCCCCGGCCGCGTGTACCGCAAGGACGAGGTCGACGCCACGCACTCGCCCATGTTCCACCAGATCGAGGGCATGGCCATCGACAAGGGCATTACGATGGCGGACCTCAAGGGCACGCTCAACGAGGTCGTGCGCCAACTCTACGGCGAGCACACGGTCACGCGCTTCCGCCCCCATCACTTCCCGTTCACCGAGCCGAGCTGCGAAATGGACATTCAGTGCCACAAGTGCCACGGCGCAGGCTGCCCCACCTGCAAGGGCGAGGGCTGGATCGAGGTGCTCGGCGCCGGCATGATCCACCCGAAGGTCCTCGAGGGCTGCGGCATCGACTCCACGGTCTATTCCGGCTGGGCGTTCGGCATGGGCCTTGAGCGTCTGGCGCTCGGCCACTTCAAGATCAGCGACCTGCGTTTGATCTTCGAGAACGATGTCCGCTTCCTCGAACAGTTTTAATATTCCTCGCGAAAGCGGCGAGCCGCTTTCTGCGATCTCTTTCGCAGGGTGCTGCACCGCACTCGCTTTGCTCGCACGAGCGCACCCTGAGCGGTGTTTTTTGTGACGCGCATGTCGTCACAAAAAACGAAATTTGATTGTTACTTCTTAGGAGGATACAAATATGATCCTATCCCGTAATTGGATCAACGAATTCGTTGATCTCAAGGATATCACCGATAAGGAATTCAACGACGAGATGACGCTCTCCGGCTCGAAGGTCGAGACCATCGAGCGTCCCGACGAGAACCTCAAGAACGTGGTCGTCGGCAAAATTCTCGAGATGAAGCGCCATGAAAACTCCGACCACATGTGGGTCTGCCAGATCGACGTCGGTCAGGCTGAGCCCGTGCAGATCGTCACCGGCGCGTGGAACATTCATGTGGGAGACTATGTCCCCGCAGCGCTGCACGGCGCGCATCTGCCGGGCGGCGTGAAGATCGAAAAGGGCAAGCTGCGCGGCGTCGAGTCGAACGGCATGCTCTGCTCGCTCAAGGAGCTTGGCATGACGGCGGAGCATGACTTCCCCTATGCCGTCATCACGCCCGCGGCGCTTCTGAACGACTATCATCCCATCGACCCCGCGAAGCCCTCCATCCCCGCTGACATCAAGCCCGGCGACAAGGTCTACGGCCCTGTTGTTGCCGCCAAGGTGCTTGAATGTGCCCCGCTGGGCGACGGCACGTTCCACACTTGCCTCGACCTCGGCAATGCGACCGCCGTGCCCGATACGCGCTGCTCCAACCTCCACGAAGGCGACCTTGTCGCGTACAACACGAAGAGCGACACGATCTGCACGCTCGAAGACCTGCACGCCGAGCAGAAGGAGTTCCCTCACTGCATCGCCGACGGCATCTTCGTTTTGCAGGAAGAGGACGCCGAGCCGGGCCTCAACATGGCGCACATCCTCGGCTTTGACGATTCCATCGTCGAGTTTGAGATCACGCCGAACCGCCCCGACTGCCTTTCCGTCATCGGCCTTGCCCGCGAGGCGAGCGCGACGTTCAAGCGCCCCCTTAAGCTGCACACGCCTGAGCCGCACGGCTGCGGCGGCAGCATCGCCGACCTTGTCGATATCGACATTGAGGACGGCGACCTCTGCCCGCGCTACACCGCGCGCATGGTGAAAAACGTCAAGATCGCTCCGTCTCCGCGCTGGATGCGCGAGAGATTGCGCGCGAGCGGCGTGCGCCCCATCAACAACATCGTCGATATCACAAACTATGTGATGCTCGAATACGGCCAGCCGATGCACGCCTTTGACTTCAGCTGCGTCGAAGGCGGCCACATCATCGTGCGCACCGCGCGCGAGGGCGAGACCATCCAGACGCTCGACGGCAACGAGCGCAAGCTGACGCCGAACATGCTCTGCATCTGCGACGAGCACAAGCCCGTCTGCGTCGCGGGCGTCATGGGCGGCGCGAACAGCGAGATCGTCGGCGACACGGCGATGGTGCTCTTTGAGTCCGCTAACTTCAACGGCGTTTCCGTGCGCCGCACGGCCAGCGCCCTCGGCATGCGCACCGACGCCTCCTCCCGCTATGAAAAGGGCCTCGACATGATGAACACCATCAAGGCCGTCGAGCGCGCCTGCGAGCTCGTGGAGCTGCTCGGCTGCGGCGAGGTCGTCGACGGCGTGATGGACGTGGTCGCCAAGGAAAAGGCCCCCACGGTCGTCAAGCTCGAACCCGACAAGATCAACGCCCTGCTCGGCACGGAACTCAGCGAAGACCTGATGCGCGAAATTCTTGTCTCCCTCGGCTTTATCCTGAATGGCGACGACATCTACGTGCCGTCCTGGCGCGGCGACGTCGAGCATTACAGCGACATTGCCGAAGAGGTCGCGCGCTTCTACGGCTACAATAAGATTCCCTGCACGCTCATGCGCGGCGAGACCACGCGCGGCGGCTTTAGCGAGCAGCAGCGCTTCGACCGCGCCATCGGCGGCGCTGTGCGCGCGCTGGGCTACGATGAGATCATCACCTATTCCTTCATCAGCCCGACCTATTACGATAAGATCCGCATGCCGAAGGATTCCTCGCTGCGCAACTCCCTGAAGATTTTGAACCCGCTGGGCGAGGATACCTCCATCATGCGCACGACGATCCTGCCGAGCATGCTCGAGATCATTGCCCGCAACCACAGCTACCGCAACAAGTCCGCCCGCCTCTATGAGCTCGGCAAAATTTACCTGCCGCGCGAGGATGGCCTTGCTGACGAGCCGAAGTACCTCTCCCTCGGCGCTTACGGCGACGGCGTGGACTTCTTCTCCTTCAAGGGCAGCATCGAGACGCTGCTGCACGAGCTGCGCATCACGGATGTCAAGTACGTCGCCTGCACCGACAATGATTCTTATCACCCCGGCCGCTGCGCGAAAGTGTATGCGGGCGAGACATACCTCGGCGTGTTCGGCCAGATCCATCCGCTCGTCGCGGCGAACTACGGCATGGACACCGAGGTCTACACCGCAGAGCTGAGCTTCGATGCGATGTATGAAAAGCGCGGCGACATCCCTGTCTACCAGCCGCTTCCGAAGTTCCCCGCCGTCACGCGCGACATCGCCGTCGTGTGCGACGAGGCCGTCACGGTCGGCGCGCTCGAAGAGAGCATCCGCCGCGGCGCGAAGGGCCTTCTCAAGGATGTGTCGCTGTTCGATATTTACCGCGGCTCCGGCGTGGCCATCGGCAAGAAGAGCGTGGCGTTCAACCTCGTTCTGCGCGCGGATGACCGCAGCCTGACCGGCGAAGAGGCAGATGAGGACGTCCAGTCCATCCTCGCAGCGCTCAAGGCCGACCACAACGCGGTGCTCCGCTGAGAATTCCTTAAGGAAACATTACGATTTGGTTACAGTTGACAGCGCTCTCTTTACTTTTTGAAATTGCGTTGCTATACTGTCTGCATGGAAAGGAGGGACTCTCCCAATGGAAGAATTTACCCGAAAGTTTAATGTTGCGCAGGAAAAGGACGCTGAGATCCGTCATATTCTGACCACCGTTTATGCCGCGCTGGAGGATAAGGGCTATAATCCCATCAACCAGATCGTGGGCTACATCCTGTCGGAGGACCCCACCTATATCACGAACCATAACAACGCCCGCACGCTGATCCGCAAGCTGGATCGCGACGAGCTGCTGCAAACGCTTGTGCGCAGCTACCTCGGAAAGTAAGCGAAAAGCGTCAGAATAACGACCCTCGGAGACCGTGAACGCGGCCTCCGAGGGTTTGTTGCATTTTTTCGCCCCACTTTTATTGACAAGGGGGGCAAAAAATGCTATACTGCAAAAAGTTACAAAACGGTTACAAAGTTACAAATTGGTTACAAGGACAGGAGTGAGTCAGATGGCAGAAGCTACGGAAGGTCTCGTTTACCGCGGACACCCGCTGCGCCGTGTGGATAATCTCATCTACTACGGCTCGATGGCGGATAAATATATCGTGATGATGCAGGTGTTGGATACCACGCCGCTCAAGGATATCACGCTTGCCAAGCGCGTTTCCATTCAGTTGCAGATGACGGACGCAAGCCTCCGTTCGCGCGACCGTGTGGTCCGCTCGACGGAAAAAGGAAGCCTTGGCGAGGCGATGGAATTTGCCTCCATCTGGCTTGAGCGCGCGCTGAGCGGCAAGATGTAAATAGCCGCCGCGCAGCCCCCTGATTTTATTCACGAAAGGATGACTCAGCTATGAGAAACCATTCACGATGCTTATCGTTCCTGCTTTCGGGCATTCTCTCCGTCAGCCTGCTCGCGCCGCTCTCTTCGGCGCAGGCCGCTTACGACGGTTCGATCCGCAACCTCGTTGACCGCGTGACGGTGCTGACGGAATCCGTTCAGACCGAGAGCGCGAACGAAGAAGAGCTCGCCAAGCTCGATGAGATGCAGGCAGAGCTTGAAGACAAGGCCGACGCCAAGGAAGACGTGAGCGAGACCGAGACCGTCTCCATGGTCGTTACGGGCGGCACGATCAACGTGCGCACGGGTCCCGGCACGAATTACGACAAGATCACGCAGGTGGTCAGCGGCAAGCAGGTCACCGTCGTCGGTGAATCGAACGGCTGGTATCAGGTCACGTTCGACTCCACGACCGGCTGGCTGCTCGGTGAATATCTGCGCGATCCTGCCGACCTCGACGGCACAGTGGGCGCAAAGGTCGTCTCCATGGCGATGCCCTTCCTCGGCACGCGCTACCGCTCCGGCGGCGCGTCCCCCAACGGCTTTGACTGCTCGGGCTTCACGATGTATCTCTACGCGCAGCTCGGCTACTCCCTGCCGCACTCGGCGACCGCCCAGTATAAGAACTGCGGCTACGCCGTCGCCAAATCTGACTTGCAGCCCGGTGATCTGGTGTTCTTCTCGGATTCCTCACACGCCATCGGCCACGTCGGCATCTACATCGGCAACGGTCAGATCATCCACGCGCGCTACAGCGTCGGCAAGATCACGATCGACAGCCTGTCCGCGAGCTACTATGCTTCCCGCTACGTCGGCGCGAAGCGCATCGCGTAAAAGTACATAAAAAAAGCGGAACAGCTTAGGCTGTTCCGCTTTTTTACTTCATCAAAAAGCAGCGAAGCTGCTTCTTGATGAGAGAGCTTCAGGAAGTGGTGCTCACCGCGCCATTTCCTGCAAAGTGTCGCTGCGGACGCGCGTGTCGTCCTCCGCGACGGATCAAAATACTTGCCGCCTGCGGGCGGCAAATGAGGTCGATTGACCGTTCGCCTTGCCTTGTGCAGATAGTGCGAGCTGTTACTCAACAGTTGTTTCGGTGTCGCTTTCCTCGGCCTTCTTCACCTCTGCGGCGCGGATGGCTTCTGCTTCGGCCTTGGCCTCGGCGAGGACCTTTTTTTCGCTCTTCGTCTTGAGCTGCTTTTCGTCAAATTGCGCCCAGAGGTCGGGGCGGCGCAGCATCGTGCGCTTGTAGCTCTCTTTTTTGCGCCATTTGGCCACGTTTTCGTGGTGGCCGGAGAGCAGCACGTCCGGCACGCGGCGGCCGTGCCATTCATCGGGGCGGGAATACTGCGGATACTCCAAAAGCCCAGCCCAGTGGGACTCCTCGGTGAAGCATTCCTCCTCGGGCAGCACGCCCGGGACCATGCGGCAGATGGCGTCCGTCACGGCCATGGCGGGAATTTCGCCGCCCGTGACGACGAAGTCGCCCATCGAGAGCTCTTCGTCCACGCACTCGTCGATAAAGCGCTGGTCGATGCCCTCGTAGTGGCCGCAGACTAAAATGAGGTGGTCATACTTATCCTTCAGCTCGCGCGCAACGCTCTGTGTGAACGTGCGCCCACAGGGGGAGAGGTAGATCGTATGCCCGCGGCTGCCAGCCTCCTCGCACACATGCGCCCAGCAGCGGTACAGGGGGTCTGCCTGCATCACCGCGCCGCGCCCGCCGCCGTAGGGGTAGTCGTCGACCTGCATCTGCTTGTTCGTCGTGTAGTCGCGGATCTGGTGCGTCTTGATCGTGATGTAGCCGCGCTCCTGCGCGCGGCCAAGGATGCTGACGTTCATCATCGCGTCGACCGAAGCGGGGAAGAGCGTTAAAATATCAATCCTCATCGGTCTCTAACCCCTCGATCATGTGCACGCTGATCTCGCGCGATTCCTCGTCAATGTCCGTGATGAAGATATCCTTCACCGCGGGGATGAGATAGGTCTTCTCCTCGCCTTTGACCTTGTAGAGCTTGTGGGCGGGGTAGGAGAGCACGTCCACCACCGTGCCGATATACGTGTGGGGGAAGTAGTTATAGACGTTCATGCCGATGATCTCGGCGTCGAAGTGCTCACCTGGTTTGAGCTGGACATCGTTGCGGCGAATGGAGAGCACCTTGCGCTTGAGCGCGGCGGCAGCATCCATGTCGTCGACCTCGGGCAGCTTCATGAGCACCATGTCGCCCTGCACGCGCTTGCTCGTCGGGCGGAAGGGCGCACCGTCCATGTAGAACGTTTTGAACCCGCACAGAAGCTCTGGGCTCACGTCCCAGGGCTGTACCTTGACCTCGCCGCGCACGCCGTGCGTGTTCACGATCTGGCCGACTTCGATATATTCCGGGCGCGCGCTCGGCTGCGGCGCGCTCTTTTTGGAAAAGAGACCCATTGTCATGCTCCTTTGTTTTGTTCTATCCATCCAGTATAGCGGAATCGGCGGGGGATGGCAAGAATAAAAAACGTTCCCGAGAGCTTCTCGGGAACGTTTTTGCAGTTCAGTCTACGATGTCGACAGACACCTTTACGCCGGTGCGCTGAGCATAGGAACGGACGACCGTGCGGATCTCCTTGGCAATGCGGCCCTGACGGCCGATGACCTTGCCCATATCGTCAGGTGCGACGCGCAGCTCCAACGTAAGCTCGTCCGCGCCCTGCTTCTCCGTGACGGTGACGTCATCGGGATGCTCAACAAGGCTGCGGGCGATGTAGAGCAGCAAGTCTTTCATTTCTTGCACCCCGGGTCTTACAGCGCGTTGACTTTCTTCAGCAGCGCACGGACCGTGTCGGTGGGCTGAGCGCCGGTCTTGATCCACTCCTGAGCGCGCTCAGCGTCGATCTTGATCTCGGCGGGGGAGACGCAGGGATTGTAGGTGCCGATCTCTTCGATGAAGCGGCCGTCGCGGGGATAACGGGAATCAGCGACGACAACACGATAGAAAGGAGCCTTCTTGGCGCCCATTCTGCGCAGACGAATTTTAACCATGGTTACTACCTCCAAAAATAATGTAAATGATTTTGTATTATGATGAAATGCTTGTGCACTTATCAACGGAAATTACTTGAAGCGTTTCTTGCGCCCGAAACCGCGCATCCGGCCGCCGCTGAAGCCGCCCATGCCCTTTGGCATCTTGCCGCCGCGCGTGACCTGCTTGATCATGCTCTGCATCATCTCAAACTGCTTGAGCAGGCGATTGACGTCCACAACCTCGAGTCCGCAGCCGGCGGCGATGCGCTTTTTGCGGCTGGCGCCGAGCACCGCGGGATTCTCGCGCTCGTAGGGTGTCATCGAGAGGATGATCGCCTCGGTGTGTGCCATCATCTTGGGGTCAAGCTCGGCGTTTGCCATCTGCTTGCCGAGCTGGCCGGGCATCATGCCCGCGAGCTGTTCAAAGCTGCCCATGCTCTTGAGCTGGACGAGCTGGTCGTAATAGTCGGAGAGAGTGAAGCGGTTCTTTTTGAGCTTTTCTTCGAGCTTTTTCGCCTTTTCCTCGTCGATGCTCTGCTCGGCGCGCTCGATGAACGACAGCACGTCGCCCATGCCGAGGATGCGCTGCGCCATGCGGTCGGGGTGGAAGGGCTCGATCATGTCGAGCTTTTCGCCCGTGCCCATGAACTTGATGGGCTTGCCGGTCGCCGCGCGGATCGAGAGGGCTGCGCCGCCGCGGGCGTCGCCGTCGAGCTTCGTGAGCACGACGCCGTCGATGCCGAGTGCCTCATCAAAGGCGGTGGCGGCGTTCACGGCGTCCTGACCGGTCATCGCGTCGACGACGAGCAGGATCTCGGTCGGCTTGACGGCGGCCTTGATGCGCTTGAGCTCGTCCATCAGCGCTTCGTCGATGTGCAGGCGGCCTGCGGTATCGAGGAAGACCATGTCGTTGCCGTGGTCACCGGCGTACTTGACGGCCTCCTGCGCGATCTGAACGGGGTCGATCTGACCCATTTCGAAAACGGGAATATTCAATTGCTTGCCGACGACCTGTAACTGCGTGATGGCCGCGGGACGGTACACGTCGCACGCGGTGAGCAGCGGACGGTGGCCCTGCTTGCGGAAGTAGCCCGCGAGCTTGGCGACGTTCGTCGTCTTACCGGCGCCCTGTAAGCCGACCATCATGACGACCGTCGGCGGCTTGGAGGCGAAGGTCAGCTTCGCATTGGCACCGCCCATGAGCGCGGTGAGCTCTTCGCTGACGATCTTGATGACCTGCTGGGCAGGGGTCAGGCTGTCGAGCACCTCGGCGCCGACGGCGCGCTCAGAGACGGTTTTGACAAAGTCCTTGACGACCTTGTAGCTCACGTCTGCTTCGAGGAGCGCCAGGCGCACCTCACGCATTGCGAGCTTGATGTCCTCTTCGCTCAGGCGGCCCTTGCCGCGCAGGTGTTTGAATGTGGCGTTGAGCTTTTCGCTCAGTCCTTCAAATGCCATGGATGTATTACTCCTTGAGTGCCGCCGCCTCGGCCTCGATCACGCCGGCAAGCTCTTCGAGCTGGCGGTCCTCATACCGGCGGAAGTTGAGCTGCTTGATCTGCTCGGCCGCGTCCGTGATCTTTTCCACGTGGGGCTGAAGCTGCATGAAGCGCTTGATGAGCCCCGTCTTGTCTTCGATCTCGGTCATGTAGTTCTCCGCGCGCACGATGACGTCGCGCACGCCCTGGCGGGAGATGCCGTAGTTCTCGGCAATTTCGGAGAGCGACAGGTCCTCGTTATAGTAGAGATCGTAGAATTCCTTCTGGCGGTCGGTGAGAAGCTCCCCATAAAAGTCGAAGAGCATCGTCATACGAAAGGTCTGGTTTTTCACGGGAAGTTCCTCCTTGTGCAGATTCTTATGTAAAGTTTTATACCTTTACAACATGAATTAGTTTACATGATTTTATCAAAATTGTCAAGGAAAAATCGCAAGAAAAACGTCATGCGAGCAGAAAATTCTTCCGTTTTTGCGCCGGAAAGTGCGGTGTAAGCAGAAAAGAGTGGAATTGTTCACAGTTTCGTGGTATCCTAAGGGCAAATTCTGAAAAATGACCACAGGAGGAATCCGTGATGGAACCGGTCAGACTTGAGATCGCACCCGAGGTGAACCTCGACTATGTGCGCTCGGATAAATTCAAAACGGGGACGCTGAGCGTGCAGCTCATCACGCCGATCAACGAAAGAACGGCGAGCTTTGGCGCGCTGCTGCCGAGCGTGCTGCGCCGCGGCACGATGCCGCACCCCGATATGCGCTCACTTTCCACCGCGCTCGACCTGCTCTATGGCTCGTCCATCGGCTGCACGGTACGCAAAAAGGGCGAGAACCAGTGCATCGGCTTTGCCGCGAGCTTCATCGACGAAGAATTTGTCCCGGGAGGAGAAAAGCTGCTCGAGCCGATGTGCGACCTTTTGGGCGAGCTGCTGCTCGACCCCGTGACGCGCAACGGCCGCTTCCTGAACGACTATGTCGAAAGCGAGAAGCAGAACCTCATCGACGCCATCCGCGGCATCATCAACGACAAGCGCGACTACGCAGACCTGCGCTTACTTCAGGAGATGTGCCGCGGCGAGCGCTACGGGGTGGACAAGTTCGGCTCCATCGCGCGCGTTGAGAAGATCACGAACCAGACGCTCTTCCGCTACTATCAGGAGTTACTCTCCACCGCGCACTTGGAGCTCTTCTACTGCGGCAGCGCCGAGCGCGAGCGCGTGGAGGAGGCCATCTCCCGCGCGTTTGCGCCGCTTCAGCGCGGGCGTGTCGTGCCGCCGGTCATCGCGGAGAAGAAAAACGCGCCGGAGACGCCGCGCGAGATCACCGAGCGCATGGACGTGACGCAGGGAAGGCTCTCGATGGGCTGGCGCGCGTCGACGAACGACGCGCCTGCGATGATGCTGGCAAATTTGATTTTCGGCGGGTACAGCAATTCCAAGCTCTTTTTGAACGTGCGTGAAAAGCTGTCCCTCTGCTATTATGCTTCTTCCGCCTATCACCGCTCCAAGGGCATCGTGACGGTCTCGTCCGGCATTGAGTGCAGGGATGTGGAGACCGCCAAGCGTGAAATTCTTGCCCAGCTTGCAAGCGTGCAGCGCGGCGAATTTGAGGAATGGGAGGTCGAGGGCGCGAGAGCGTGCCTGATCGCGTCGCTCGAATCGCGCGGCGACAGCGCGGGCCGCATGGAGGAAAACGCCCTCGGTCAGGCGGCCACGGGCATCCGCGAGACGGCGGATGAGCTCATCGCGGCGCTGCGCGCCGTGACGAACGAGCGCATCGCCGAGGCCGCGCAGAGCATGACGCTTGACACGGTGTATTTCCTGACAGGGGAGGACAGCAAGGATGAATGAGAAAAGCTACCCCCGCATCGGGGAAACGGTCCTGGAAAAGACGCTGCCGAACGGCTTGAAGATATTCATCGTCCCCAAGCCCCAGCACCGCAAAAAATACGCCTTTTTCGCCACGCGCTACGGTGGGATGGACATGCAGTTCATCCGAAACGGCGAAAAGTGCGACACGCCCGCGGGCATCGCGCACTATTTAGAGCACAAGATGTTCGACACGAAGGACGGCAACGCCCTACAGGTACTCTCGCAAAACGGCGCAGAGCCGAACGCCTTTACCTCCAACGCGATGACGGGCTATTACTTTGACTGCACCGAGCATTTTGAAGAAAACCTGCGCATCCTGCTCTCGTTTGTCTCCGTTCCGTACTTTACGGACGAAAGCGTGGAAAAGGAACGCGGCATCATCGGTCAGGAGATCCGCATGGTCGAGGATTCGCCCGACTGGCAGGTCTACGAAAGGCTCCTTGCCTGCCTGTACCGCTCGTCGCCCGCGCGCGTGCCCATCGCCGGCACGGTCGAGAGCATCGCGGGCATCACGGCGGAAACGCTGTACGACTGCCACCACGCGTTCTACTGTCCGTCCAATATGGCGCTGTGCGTTGTTGGCAACGTCGATCCCCACACGGTGATCGCGCTGGCCGAGGAGGTCTTGCCCCGCGAGCGCGGCGAGGAGATCGCACGCTGCTATGGCGAAGAAGAGGACGACGTTGCCGCGCAGAAGGAGACCGTCACGCAGATGGAGGTCGCGCTGCCGCAGTTTTTAGTCGGCTTTAAGTGCGAGACGAACGAGGGCGACCTTTTGCGCCAGTCGCTCATCGGCGAGATGGCGAGCGACGTGCTGCTCGGCGATTCGTCGCCGCTCTACCAGCGCCTTTACGACGAGGGACTCATCAATTCGAGCTTTTGCGGCGGCTTTGACCAGCTGCCGGGCGTCGCGGTTCTGTGCGCCGGCGGCGAGAGCGGGCAGCCGCAGGAAGTGAGCGACGCGATCTTGGAAGAGGCGCAGCGCCTCGCGCGCGAGGGCATCGACCCTGACTTTTTCGAGCAGATCCGCCGCGCGAGCTTCGGCGCGACGCTGCGCGCGCTCAACTCGTTTGAAAATATCGCCATCTCCATGGCGGACGGCTACTTCCGCGGCTTCGATGCGCTCCGGTTCCCCGAGGCGTACGCGAGCATCGAAAAAGCGGATGTCGAGCGCTTCCTGCGCGAAAACCTGACGGACAGCCGCCGCGCCATCTCCATCATCGAACCCAAGAAAGAAGGATAACGATCCCATGAGCTTTTCCGACGCGCCCATCAGCTTTCCCGGCCTTTTCGGCGACTGGCAGTTCACCGTGCCGTCCAAGGCATTGAACATCGGCAACGGCATCTACTGGTACGGCATCATCATTGCCGCGGGCATGCTGCTGGGACTCTATTTCTGCATGAAGCAGGCACCGAAATACGGCCTGAGCGAGGATAATATCATCGACACGGTGCTCTGGGTCATCCCGTTTTCCATCATCGGTGCGAGGATTTACTATGTGCTTTTCTACCTCGACCTGTTTCGCGGGAGCGACGGCTCGATCAACTGGTCGTCGACCTACCGCATCTGGGACGGCGGCCTTGCCATCTACGGCGGCGTCATTGCGGGCTTTTTGACGGCGTATCTTTTCAGCCGCCGCCGCAAGATCTCCTTCTGGGCGCTGGCGGACTGCTGCGTGCAGGGACTTTTCATTGGGCAGGCTATTGGCCGCTGGGGCAACTTTATGAACCGGGAAGCCTTCGGCGCGGCGACGGAGCTCCCCTGGCGCATGCGGCTCTGGACGTCGGCCACGACGTATATGGATGTACACCCTACGTTTCTTTATGAGAGCCTGTGGAATGTGATCGGTCTGCTGCTGCTTTATTTTGTCGTGTCCCGCGCCCGCCGCTTCGACGGGGAGAACACCTGCTTTTACTTCATCTGGTATGGTCTCGGCCGTTTCTGGATCGAGGGGCTGCGCACCGACAGTCTGTATCTTTTCCACTGGACGCTGTTTGGTCAGCGCATCCGCGTGTCGCAGGCGTTGTCGCTCGTGATGGTGCTCGTGTGCGCAGGGATCCTCGTCTATCAGTTCAAGGTCAAAAAGGCCGACGGGTCGAATCTGTTTGTCAAGCGTGTGCAGCAGACAACGGAGGCGGAAGAAGCCGCCGCTGAGCCTACCGCGCCGGACGAGAAGCAGTAAGCTCTATGCACTATCACATCGACAAAACCGCCGCGCAGAGCGCGTATTTACAGCTCTATCACCAGCTGCGGCGCGACATCGTCAGCGGTGTTTACCCGCTGGGGACGAAGATGCCCAGCAAGCGCCTGATCGCAACAGAGACAGGCGTGAGTGTCATCACGGTCGAGCACGCGCTGGCGATCCTATGCGACGAGGGGTATTTGGAATCCCGCGAGCGCAGCGGCTTTTTCGTGAGCTTCGCCGCGGCGGACTGCTTCCCGGTCTCCGAGACGGAGACCGAGCGCCGCACGACCGTTTCTCACGGGACGGAGGATGAATTTCCGTTCCCGTCGCTCGCCAAGACGATGCGGCGTGTACTCAGCGAGTACGGCGAGAGTATTCTCGTCAAGTCGCCGAACAACGGCTGCGCCGAGCTGCGCGGCACCATTGCGGCGTATCTCTCCCGCTCGCGCGGCATCAGCGTCCAGCCGGGACAGATCGTGATCGGCTCGGGCGCGGAATACCTCTACGGACTCATCGTGCAGCTTTTGGGGCGCGAGCGCGTGTTTGCGCTCGAAGACCCGTCTTACGACAAGATCCGCAGGGTGTATCAGGCGCACGGCGTCACGTGCGAGATGCTGCGCCTCGGCAGCGACGGCATCCGCTCCGATGAGCTCACCCGCGCGAGCGCGACGGTGCTGCATGTCACGCCGTTCCACAGCTTCCCGAGCCAGGTGACCGCCAGCGCGGGCAAACGCCGCGAATATCTCCGCTGGGCGGAGGAGCGCGGCGGCTACATCGTCGAGGACGACTTCGATTCGGAATTCAGCGTGTCGAGCAAGAGCGAGGATACGCTCTTCGCCCTTGAACCCGAGCGCTCGGTCATCTACATGAATACGTTCTCCAAGACCATCGCGCCGTCGATGCGCGTGGGCTACATGGTGCTGCCGCCCGCGCTCTCCGAGCAGTTTCGGCGCGAGGTGGGATTCTATTCCTGCACCGTGCCGGTCTTTGAGCAGTATGTGCTTGCCGAGCTCATCGGCAGCGGCGACTTCGAGCGCCACATCAACCGCATCCGCCGCAGACGGCGAAAAGAATGAAAAAAGCGGCGGCAAAGCCGCCGCTTTCAAAAAGTTTGAAAAATCGCTTGACGCGAAAAAATCTTTGTGCTATACTTTCATTTGCATTTGGACGAATGCGCTGGTGTAGCTCAGTCGGTAGAGCAGCTGATTCGTAATCAGCAGGTCATGTGTTCGAGTCACACCACCAGCTCCAGACAAGAAGAACCCTTAATCTACAAGGGTTCTTCTTTTTTTACCCTAAAAATCTGGCTTGCTGATTATGCCCCTAAAAGCGCAAAATCAAGGGGACAAAATCTAACCTGTTGATTATAAAGGTTGATTATGGTAAAATTTTCCAATAGGGGGGAATCAGCAATGAAAAGAATGATTAAGGCCGTCCGCACAGAAATAACTCTTGATGAAGCATTTAGTTCATTCATCCAAGAGAAAGAAAGTTATAATACCTCAGAATCCACTTTGAGGAATTACAAGCTAAGTTATGATATCTTCTATACCTACAATGGGTATACCCCTGAGACTTTGGCTAAGGATATCACACAGGGAACAATTCTTAAATGGACTAACCATCTAAGAAAAAAAGAAATCTCTCCATCAAGCACCAATCATTATCTTAGAGATTTGCGGGCTTTCATTAACTGGATGAAGAAGAGGGGCTACATTGAAGAGCCTATTGAAATAAAAGAAATCCGTGGACAAGAAGAATTGCCTAAGTTCTTCAAAGATGAAGATATTGAAAAGTTACTGGCAAAGCCTAAGAACAAGGATTCGTTTGTTGAGTGGCGGACTTGGGCTATTGTCAATACTGTTCTTGCTACTGGGGCAAGAGAAAGCACTATTTGCTCTATGCGCATTTCCAGCATTGACTATGTTAGAAAAGAAATTGATTTGAGCGACCACACAAAAAACAAAAAGGCTCTTATCATTCCCCTTTCCGCTTCTTTGGAAAACTGCCTGAGAGAGTATATAAGAAAGTTTGAATTAGACGGTTTTCTTTTCCCCAATGTAGGTAACGAACAACTTACAACCAATGCTGTTAGACATTCCTTTGCCCGTTATTGCGCTCAAAGAGAAGTGGAGCAAACTAACCTACACGGCCTAAGACATTCATTTGCTCGCTCTTGGGTTAAAAGCGGTGGCTCAGAATTTGCCCTACAACGCATTTTAGGACACAGCAATATATCTATGACTAATAGGTATGTAAAACTCTATGCTGAGGATTTAAAAGAGGATTATGAGGATTTTTCTGCCTTGGATGTTATCAAGAAGAAAAGCAGAAGAACAAGCCAGTTCAAGAAATAACTCCATAACAAAGCCCAATTAAAGTCTATGGAGCAAATTTTTAATTGAGTGAGTAAGTGTAAGCAATAAGTAAAAAATCTTGGCAAATACATAAGAAAGCCCGCAGAAGCCATTTTAAGGACTTCTACGGGCTTTTCTTTATGTCTTAGTATTTACTTTCAAAGGACGGGAGAAAGAAATACAGGACATTCTACAGGGCTTTATTTGGCTTCTTTGAGCTTGGCTAACTCCGCTTCAAGTTTGGCAATCTTGTCGGCCTTGCTCTCTTCCTTTGCCTTAGCCTTTTCAGCCTTAGCCTTAGCCTTTTCCGCTTTCTCTCTTTCCTTTTGGGCTTTCTGTTCAGCCTTAACCTTTTTGGCCTTTTCATCCATAGCAGTAAACTCTTCACTGGTAGCAAAGCTCAGAACCCAAGAGTAAATAATGTCATCAACAGTCAAACTATCGGTTACTTGATTAACAACAGTTCTATCTTTGAGATACTGCTTGAAAGCCTTTGTGGTGCTTGCGTCCATAGGAACAGGATATTTCTTAGTGCGGGAATGGGCTACGCTAATTTTCATACCCTCAAAGTCAATGCTCTTATTCTCTTCCATAGTAGCAACTCCTTTGTATAAGATGCTTACATTATAGAAAGGTTATATTAATTTGTCAATATGTCTAACTAATACAAAAGTCCTTTTTTGATTTTATTAAAAATAAATAATATAATATATATATAAGATAAAGGAAAAACAAAGATAAAAACACATTTTAAGGAGATTTTAATTATGGCTAAGTTTGTTATTGAGAGATTTGTTAGCGTTCCTGTTGATATTGAGATTGAAGCAGATAGTTTTGAAGATGCTATCCAGAAGCACTTTGAATAGGGAAAGTATGATTTGTGGGATTATAGAGATAGCGCAGACTATTTTGCTATCAATCAAATCAATGGCAAGAGTAATTTCCAAGAGGATAGAGAAATGGTATACGCTGAGAATGTGGATACTGGTGATGCGGTTTCCTTGCCCCTGAGCGCTTGTATGCCAGAATGACCGCCCTTTTTTGATTTTATTAAAAATATATAATATATATATAAGATAAAGGAAAAACAAAGATAAAAAGGAGAAATAAGAATGTTAGTTAATGACTTATATAAGATGAGTGTTGAGGAAATTGTTGATAAAACGTCCAAGAGAGAAGAAGTTGAAGAGTTGTTAAATGATTGCGTTTTTGAACGCCTTGATAGTAACTATGTTGAGGAACGCTTTGATGAAAGAGATTATCAAGATGTGGTTTTGTGCGTTTTTGAGGATACTATTATGAGTGATGTAGCAGATAGGAATCCTAAGACTGACATTTATGATAAGTATTATGCGGTTGCCCTTGTCTATGAGCGCTTAAAGACTTGCTGACCGCCCTTATTGGACTTTTGGAAAAATTTTTGGTATTATAAATACATAAAGAATAGCGGAACTGCCTTAAATGGCAAACGGGTTTTCTACTTCTCTACCTGTAGTTCTGCCGTGACTTCTTTACCTATTGGTTATGATTTAATTCTTGGAAGGTTATTAAATCATAATTGATACTACTATATTTGGGATTTGAAGTTAGTAAATAAGCT
>OLIQ01000494.1_pt1 | contig 17196 bp, 10 predicted proteins | sample 1609631 | NCBI WGS metagenome assembly OLIQ01 (sample SAMEA4350114, study PRJEB24818) | metagenome | biome: human; feature: gut; material: faeces | place: Denmark | collected 2013-09
CTATAATTCATCTAGTATTGATGCAACCTTCTTTTTTCTCCCAATAGAATTACTTTCACATTTATTTAAAATATCAAAAGAAAAATCTAATTGTTTCTTAAACCACTCTAATGCACAATATAAATTCTCTTCACCCACTATTTTTACAGCTTCATCAAATGTAATTTCTCGTTCTTCGTCCTTTTCTTCTTTTATTTTCGCTAACTTAAAAGCTATCTTTTCATGTTCATCTTCATTAATTTCATTATATGGATAGCCATTCAACCTACATGTCATTACTAAGATCGAACAATAATATTTTTGTTTTATCACCAACGACAATTTATATACTTCTTTAATTTTGCCATCTTCAATATTTTTAATAATTTTTCTTGTTGATAATCCTCTAAATAAAAATTGCAAAAAATGCATACCAAAACCATATTCATCAATTTTATTTTTTATTTCTCTAATTCCTGGAGCTAATATTATTTTATTCACTTTTTCGCTTTGCATATTATATAACATAGTAAAATACGAATCTGTATTTACATCATTAGATTCCTTTAGCCAATTTGTCAATAACTTTTGCTGAACATCATCTGTAAGTTTACATGTATACCAAGCTGCAAAATACTCTTGAAACGATCTGTGGACAAATCTATAATTCAATCCATCTTTCATTAACATACAAACCGACATCGTCAAATCTTCTTGGAACTCATCAATAGTAAATTGCATTTCTCCAAACTTATCTTTTGACTCTTGTATATACTTTCTTAATTTCACCTCGCTAAATTCATATTCGTCTCTAAAATATGATTTGAAACACATGTAAGCAAACAGGAGCTTAAAATCTTCACAACTCAACCCTGTTCTTATATCTCGAACATATGCATCCTTTGTTGCATCATGCATATTAAACAAGGTAGAAAATGCCTGTTCATAGAAATCATTCAGTTTATCTGGTATAGACGCATTATTATTAAATGTAAGTAACATAATATTCAATAATAGCGGATTTGATGCAAAAGACTTATATTTTTCATACAATTTGTCATCTAATTCTTTATAAAATACCTGTTTTACCTTTTCATCAAACTCAATTTTGCTGCAATATTACCAATAATTGTAGCAACACAATTACCTGAACCTATAGTTTCCATCCTCGCATCTAATCTAAACAGACGTACAAGCCATAGGTTCCACTTCAATCCCCAACGGATCACATACTTTTCTAAGACTTTCTGCATCACGTTCATTTCCGAAAATGAGCATTTTCTTCAGATTTGGGAACTGCTCCATCTCCGATTTTGTTACTTTTCTGAAATCGAATCTTTCGTCTCTTCCGTCCCACTCTGGTGCAATCTGCATATATATTTCATCGGAACCATCCATATTAATTTCTTTGACCAGCCCTGCAAGACTTGTCGGAATCGGTAATTCCTTAAAGAAGCTTACCGCGGCGCGTACATTTTTATCTGTTTCAAGATTCCAATGTGCTTTTTTGAAAATCATATAATCGTATATATCAAAATATGGCTTCAAGACTTCCTGATTGTACATGAGTTCCTGTATTACGGCGAGCTTAAAATTAAATGTATCGAATATCAGACAAGGTTCATCAGGAACAGTGATATTATAGTTCTCATCACTCTTTGGACGTTCCGGTCTGAATCCGATATATACATCTAATAGAATTTGATCTCCATCATAGACTGGAATATCTTTTCTCTTTCGTTCATCTTCTACTTTCAGAACAATATCCATATGAATCTGCCGAACCATATCCCCCTGCTCATCCTTAATTTCTGAATTATAGCCGTAGCCTAGAATATATGGATATAATCTGTCGCGTGACATATTTTGATTTAAGACTTTTAGTCCACCAATATACCGTTTTTCTGTCTTTGATTCTGCGAATACTTTTTTCCCTGTAACATACATCGTCATAGATGTAATATTATGCGTCTTATCTATATAAGCTTTCTGTTTTTTTAAGTTCCGAAGATATGCAGTTGCCCCCTCAAACGATATTCCCAGTTCATCATAGAAATATTCAAAATGATTATCACTTTGAACATTTATCCGAGCCTCACCGAATAATGCACGTATATCTTCATAGGAAATTGGAAATGTCAGCAAATTGCCATTCAATACTACACCATTATCCAAAACCTCTACCTGATTCATTACTTATTGCACCCCCTCTTTCAATGTTAAATGGGAATTTACGAATATATTGTACCATAACAATTATAATCTTCAAACAATAATCAGAATCAATGGCATATTGCACAAAAGAGGAAACATCACACATGCTTCCTCTTTCCTTGCTCTTACTTATATTATTATCTGAGATATTTTGCTTAAATCCATATCAGTGAATAATCTCTCCTACCGGAGTAATCCACTTTCCTTTAGCAAAATCTCCAGGTCGGTTCCTTCCACAGCTTTTATTACTTTCTTTAAGACAATCTTTTCTTTGAGAGAAAGCGGAAGTTCATCAATCGGCTTTTTATCAACTGCATAATATGCGGCCCGCAGCAATTCCCGTACATCGTACTTTGAACCCCACACTTCCGGAACACCACGATCTACGTTCATAAGTGTGTAAACTGCTTCCATACCCGTACGGATGGAGTATTCTGTCGTGAAAATAGTATCTCTCGGTGTCTCTGCAAACTGTCCCAGGAATGCAAAATTAACAGCGCCTTCCGGAACAACGAGCGGACGATCACTTTCTTTTCTTGGCTGGAAGAACGCATTGATGTATGGCATGAAGCAGGTTGTTGTATTGCAGCGATTTTTTGCCCAATCGTCAATCTGATCTGTCGGCACGCCAATGTGATACAGCCACTCCCGGCAAACTTCTTCACCTGTACAATCCCGCATTGCCTTCTTCACATAATTTCCTTCTTTATTCGTTGTAAGTGCATATACCCAGATCAAAACCGTATTTTTATCCTGCGCTTTAAACTGCGGCTGGCGATTGATTGTCCACGAAAGATACCAGTTATCGGTACTATCCTTCACTGTCACAATTCCTCCGGTTGTTACCTTTCCCTCTCTCGGATCCCGCTTGCAAATGCTGATAATCTTCTGGATAATCTCTTCATCCGAGGTTTCTACAGTTGCACTCATCCAGTTTGTTGCTTCAAAATCGTCGCAGAATTTATCTGGATTACCATACTCGCCATTCTTTGCCTGTACAGCAATATTCTTCCACAAATCCCAAGATTCGCCTGCACCGTTTTTAATCTGGCTCAAATCCGGCGCTGTATTCTGATCTCCATAGCAGGAAGTATCTGTACAGCATCCATTTGTTATAAAGACCAGATCATCCTCGATCAAATCAATTGTACCCGGTTTTCCATCCTTCTCATATACGATCTGTGTAGCAATTTTTTTATCATTTTCATCTTTGATGACAACATTTTTGACATCGATGCCATACTCGACTGACACACCGTGACTTTCGAGATATTTTACAAGCGGAAGAATCATGCTCTCGTATTGATTGTATTTCGTAAAGCGGAGTGCGGAAAAATCCGGAAGTCCATCAATATGATGGCAGTATCTGCACAAATACCGTTTCATTTCCAATGCAGATGACCATCTCTGGAATGCAAACATGGTCTGCCAGTACAGCCAGAAATTTGTGTCCCAGAAGGAATCCGGCAATATCTCACTGATTTTCTTATCCTCCAAATCTTTTTCCGGTGTCATAAACAACTTTGACAATGCCAGGGCTGAATCCTTATCAAGTGTAAATTTCTTATCTGTATGTGCATCCTGCCCGCATTTCTCAGAAGCCCTGCAAAGGGAGTAATTCGGATCATGCTTGTTTAACCAATAATACTCATCCAGAACAGAGACGCCCGGTGTCTCTATCGAAGGAACATCCCGGAACATATCCCACATACATTCAAAATGGTTATCCATTTCTCTTCCGCCACGCATGTAGAAGCCTTTTCGGACATCCTTTCTTCCGTCGCAGCTGCCTCCGGCAAGATCCAGCTTCTCAAGGAGATGAATACGCTCTCCTTTTACCTGCCCATCTCTCACCAGATAAAAGGCGGCAGAAAGCCCCGCTAATCCTGTTCCAATGATATATGCTGATTTCCGGTCAGCACCCTCCGGTTTTTCTGGTCTTGCAAATGCTTCATAAGTTCCTGCTGAATAATACATAATAAACACACTCCTTTTTTGTTTAAACTGTGACATTTTTCTTTGTTTCCATATACACAGTATATCCACAAAATCTTCTTCCTACTATGCACAAAAAAAGAGAACTGTCATAGAAAGCGACAATCCTCTTACATTGCATCCATATACGACAAACCAGCAGATTTGTCGTAATCAGCTCTTGTTCAGTTTTGCATTATTCAGTGCATGTGCGAAAGATCCCTGAATCAATGCATTCAATCTTTCTATGATTTGTTTCGGATCCTCCTTCATCCCCTTGTCAATCCATTCTAACACCAGACCAACAAACCCATATTTGTAAAAATCCGCAATGAATGTTTTATCCTCTTCCCGTACGACCATACCTGCCGCTTTTTCTTCGAGTACATCATATATCAGCTGATATGTCACTTTATACAAATAGCGATAAATATATCCTCGCGGAGCATTATGATAGATGTTCACAACAAAAGGTTCGTCCTTTTTCAGCAGATGAAATATTGCCAGAAATCCTTCCTGCCATGTATCATATGTTTTATTCTGTTTCAGTACATGATCTGCATCTGTTTCGCAAATCCATTCAATCAACTCATATATATCATGAAAATGATAATAAAAAGTCTGACGGTTTATCCCACACTTTTCCGTAATGTCATTGATTGTTATTTTATCAATTGATTTTTCTAATAATAACTCCTTAAACGCAAATGCGATTGCAAACTTTGTCGTTGCCTTGCTCATGCTGCCTGACACCTCCTATCTGTTCCGCTGTTTTCACCTGCCAAACATAGCTTTGACTAAGTAAAATTATAATACACTCAGCCGCCTATGACAACCACGCTTCGCGTGTTTGTCTCGCGGGCTCACGCCCTATATCCAGAACTCACGTATATCTCTTGCGATTGCTTCGCAATCACAAGCGCATAGACATTCGTCGAATGTCTATGCAGATAAAAAATAAAAGCCAAGAGTATGCAAGCATACTCTCGGCTTTATTATTTTATCAAATATACACTCGACTCAAAGTCGTTGCAGTATTACTCGATAATTGTAGCAACACGTCCTGAACCTACAGTTCTACCACCTTCACGGATAGCGAATGTAAGACCCTGGCTCATAGCGATTGGGTGGATGAGCTCGATTGTCATCTCTACGTTATCACCAGGCATGCACATCTCTGTACCAGCTGGAAGGTTACATACACCAGTTACATCAGTTGTTCTGAAGTAGAACTGTGGACGATAGTTGTTGAAGAATGGTGTATGACGACCACCCTCGTCCTTTGTCAGAACGTAAACCTGAGCTGTGAACTTTGTATGACATGTGATTGAACCTGGCTTACAAAGAACCTGTCCACGTACGATATCCTCTCTCTTGATACCACGAAGAAGAGCACCGATGTTATCACCAGCCTGACCTTCGTCAAGGAGCTTACGGAACATCTCGATACCTGTTACAGTTGTCTTCTGTTTCTCTGGCTTGATACCAACGATTTCAACTTCGTCGTTAAGATGAATAACACCAGCCTCAACTCTACCAGTTGCAACAGTACCACGACCTGTGATTGTGAATACGTCCTCAACAGGCATGATGAAGTCCTTATCTGTATCTCTCTGAGGATCTGGAATATAAGAATCTATTGTATCCATAAGTTCCATGATCTTGTCGCCCCAAGGACCCATTGGATCTTCAAGAGCCTTAAGAGCAGAACCCTTAACGATTGGGCAATCTTTGAAATCATACTCTTCAAGCTGCTCTGTAACTTCCATCTCAACGAGCTCAAGAAGCTCCTCATCGTCAACCATATCGCACTTGTTCAAGAATACTACGATATAAGGTACACCTACCTGACGTGAAAGAAGGATATGCTCCTTTGTCTGAGCCATAACACCATCAGTTGCAGCAACAACGAGGATAGCACCATCCATCTGTGCAGCACCAGTGATCATGTTCTTTACATAGTCAGCATGGCCCGGACAGTCAACGTGTGCGTAATGTCTCTTCTCTGTCTCGTACTCAACGTGAGCTGTAGAGATAGTGATACCTCTTTCTCTCTCTTCTGGAGCCTTATCGATGTTCTCGAAATCTGTAGCTGTGTTACCAGCAACTCTAGCAGCCAATACCTTTGTAATTGCAGCTGTTAAAGTAGTTTTACCGTGGTCAACGTGTCCGATTGTACCAATGTTACAATGTGGCTTTGATCTGTTAAACTTTTCCTTTGCCATTATAATTTCCTCCTTAATATAGCCCCTCCGGGCATTTTATTGCCCTTTCCGGGCGTTTACTCGGCTAAAAATCATTATATTAAAATATAGCGATATTTTCAAGCATTTTTATAAATTTATACTACAAATATACTTTGCAGACAAATTATGCGTTCTTGTTTGCAAGAACCTTCTCCTGAATGTTCTTTGGACACTGCTCATACTTCTCGAAGAACATAGAGTAGTTACCACGTCCCTGTGTAGAAGAACGAAGCTCTGTAGAGTAACCGAACATCTCAGCAAGTGGAACCAATGCCTTAACAATCTTTCCACCACCGATATCGTCCATGCTCTGGATCTGTCCACGCTTTGCATTCAGGCTACCGATTACATCACCGAGGTACTCCTCAGGCATTGTAACCTCAACCTTCATGATAGGCTCAAGAAGCACTGCTCCACCCTTTGCCATAGCATCCTTGAATGCCATAGAACCAGCGATGTGGAATGCCATCTCTGAAGAATCGACTTCATGGTAAGAACCATCATAAACGTTTGCCTTAACACCAAGTACCGGATATCCGCCAAGGATACCAGCCTTTGCTGCTTCCTCGATACCTTCACCAACAGCTGGGATGTATTCCTTAGGAATAGCACCACCGACAACAGTTGACTCGAAAATAAACTGCTCTTCACCGTTTGGATCCATAGGCTCGAACTTAACCTTACAGTGACCATACTGACCACGACCACCAGACTGCTTAGCATACTTGCTATCTACATCAACAGCCTTTGTAAATGTCTCCTTGTAAGCAACCTGAGGTGCACCAACGTTTGCCTCAACCTTAAACTCACGGAGAAGACGATCAACGATAACTTCCAAGTGAAGCTCGCCCATACCTGCGATGATTGTCTGACCTGTCTCTTTGTCTGTATGTGCACGGAATGTAGGATCTTCTTCAGCAAGCTTTGCCAAAGCTTCACCCATCTTACCCTGATCATTCTTTGTCTTTGGCTCGATAGCAAGCTCAATAACCGGCTCAGGGAATTCCATAGACTCAAGGATTACCGGATGCTGCTCGTCACAGATTGTATCACCGGTTGTTGTAACCTTGAATCCAACTGCTGCAGCGATATCACCAGAGTAAACCTTGTCAATCTCTGTACGTGAATTTGCATGCATCTGAACGATACGTCCTACACGTTCCTTCTTACCCTTTGTTGCGTTCAGTACATAAGAACCTGAGTTCAATGTACCGGAATATACTCTGAAGAATGCCAACTTTCCTACGAAAGGATCTGTCATAATCTTAAATGCAAGTGCTGCAAATGGAGCTTCATCAGATGAAGGACGAGTTACCTCGTTACCATCTTCGTCTGTACCTGTGATATCAGGGATATCCGTAGGAGCAGGCATGTACTCGATAACGCCATCGAGCATCTTCTGAACACCCTTGTTCTTGTAAGCAGAACCACAGAATACAGGAACTGCCTCGTTTGCGATTGTACCCTTACGGAGTGCAGCCTTCATATCAGCGACAGATGGCTCCTCACCCTCAAGATACTGCATCATAAGGTCATCATCAAGCTCACAACACTTCTCTACCAGATTCTCATGCCACTTATCAGCAAGCTCCTTCAAATCTGCAGGAACCTCTGTGATCTCGATATCTGTACCCTCATCGTTCTTATAATAGTATGCATCCATCTCGAACAGATCGATCAGTCCGATGAAGTCATCTTCCTGTCCGATTGGAATCTGTACAGGAATTGCATTCTTGCCAAGACGGTCAATGATTGTCTGTACAGACATGAAGAAGTCTGCACCCATCTTATCCATCTTATTGATAAATGCCATACGTGGAACATTGTATGTGTCAGCCTGACGCCATACGTTCTCTGACTGTGGCTCAACACCAGCCTTTGCATCAAATACACCAACTGCTCCGTCCAATACACGAAGTGAACGCTCTACCTCAACAGTAAAGTCTACGTGTCCCGGAGTATCGATGATATTGATACGATGCTCTAAAGCACCTGGCTTCTTCTTATGATGATCCTCTAATGTCCAGTGACATGTTGTAGCAGCAGACGTGATTGTGATACCACGCTCTTTCTCCTGCTCCATCCAGTCCATGGTAGAAGCGCCATCATGAGTCTCACCAATCTTATAGTTTACACCAGTATAGTAAAGAATTCTCTCTGTAAGAGTTGTCTTACCAGCATCAATATGTGCCATGATACCGATGTTTCTTGTTCTATCAAGTGGATATTCTCTTCCAGCCAAGGTTTTTTCCTCCTTATTTTAGTATATATGCACCCGAAAACTAGAATCTGTAATGAGCAAATGCCTTGTTTGCCTCTGCCATCTTGTGCATGTCTTCTTTTCTCTTAACAGATGCGCCTGTATTGTTTGCTGCATCCATAAGCTCTTTTGCAAGTCTTTCTTCCATAGTCTTCTCACTTCTTGCACGTGAGTAAGTTGTCAACCAACGAAGCGCTAAAGCCTGTCTTCTGTCAGGTCTTACTTCGATTGGAACCTGGTATGTTGCACCACCGATACGTCTGGCCTTAACTTCGAGTGATGGCATGATATTATTCATAGCAGCATCGAAAACCTCTAAAGCCTCCTTACCAGTCTCGTTTGCGATACGATCAAAAGCACCGTAAACGATCTTCTGAGCAACACCCTTCTTACCATCAAGCATGATGTTGTTGATAAGCTTTGTAACGATCTTATTGTTATAAATTGGATCCGCTAATACGTCTCTTTTTGCAATATGTCCTTTACGTGGCACGGTTCTTCCCTCCTTAATTATTTTTGGATTATTCAATCCGAATTAATTCAACGGTACTCACATTCCCCTCAATAGAGATACAGCAAACCGTTACCTGCTGTACTTGAGTATTGTGGAAATGTGTTCGTGCGGAAATTGCTATCTTTCCTTCTATAAATATATAATACGGAAAACATAACCCACTTTCGCACTTTTTAGTTCTTGAAATACGAACTGTTACAATACTAATCTACCGATTTATTTTGCATCCTTCGGTCTCTTAGCACCGTACTTAGAACGTGCCTGACGTCTCTTAGCAACACCTGCTGTATCAAGAGTACCTCTGATGATATGGTATCTTGTACCAGGTAAGTCCTTTACTCTACCACCACGGATCAGAACAACGCTGTGCTCCTGAAGGTTGTGACCTTCTCCTGGGATGTAAGATGTAACCTCGATTCCGTTTGACAAACGAACTCTGGCGATCTTTCTAAGAGCTGAGTTAGGCTTCTTAGGAGTAGCTGTCTTAACTGCTGTACAAACACCTCTCTTCTGTGGTGAAGCTGTATCAGTAGGCTTTTTCTTAAGTGAGTTGTAACTTCTTAAGAGCGCTGGTGCAGTAGACTTCTTCTCTACAGTCTGTCTTCCCTTTCTAACTAACTGGTTAAAAGTTGGCATGTTTTCACCTCCATTCAAATATTTTACACCATGCATACACAAGTATGCACACAAATTACATGCCTTAAACGCATGCTTGACTATTATATTATCGAAATCGTCGGATGTCAACAGGAAAACCCGCAAAATATAAGAAAAAATTTCATTTTTTAGAAAATAAAGTATTTCATAAGAAAACACACATGGCTGATAACAACCATGTGTGTATTTTTATTACTCTTCGATATTCACAGTTTCTTCTACTGTAATATCTGCATCTTCAAAACCATCTGTATCTTCGCCTGTTACCTCAGACATATCGATGTTTCCATCACCTGTATCAAGCTTTACAGAACGATAACGCTTCATACCTGTACCAGCAGGAATCAGCTTACCAATCAGAACGTTCTCCTTCAGACCAATCAACGGATCAACCTTACCCTTGATAGCAGCATCGGTCAATACCTTTGTTGTCTCCTGGAAGGATGCAGCTGATAAGAAAGAATTTGTAGCAAGGGATGCCTTGGTAATACCAAGCATAATCTGTGTTCCCTTTGCCGGCTCCTTGCCTTCTGCCTCCAGCTTCTCGTTAAGCTCTGCGAATTCAAGTGCATCTACGTTGATTCCTGGTAAGTAATCGCTATCTCCGCTTTCCTCAACACGAATCTTCTTCAGCATCTGACGCACGATAACCTCGATATGCTTATCGTTGATCTCAACACCCTGCAGACGGTATACCTTCTGTACTTCCTGGATCATGTAATCCTGTACAGCACGTACGCCCTTGATCTTCAAGATATCATGCGGATTTACAGAACCCTCTGTCAGCTCATCACCAGCTTCAAGTACCTGTCCATCTTGTACCTTCAAACGTGAGCCGTAAGGAATGAGGTAAGCCTTTGCTTCGCCTGTCTCCTGATTTGTAATAACTACTTCACGTTTTCTCTTTGTCTCACGGATCTCAACCACACCACCAAGTTCTGTGATGATTGCAAGTCCCTTTGGCTTTCTTGCCTCGAACAACTCCTCAACTCTAGGAAGACCCTGTGTAATATCTCCACCGGCCACACCACCTGTATGGAATGTTCTCATTGTAAGCTGTGTACCAGGCTCACCGATTGACTGCGCAGCGATGATTCCGACTGCCTCACCAACCTGAACAGCCTGTCCGGTTGCCATGTTTGAACCATAACACTTGGAACATACGCCAAGGTGTGAACGACAGGTGAGAATCGTACGAATCTTGATCTTCGCATCTCTTCTTGGTTCTGCCTCACCCTCAAGTGTGAATGGAACACCATCCTTATCTACACCATTCTTCAAAACGTTCTCTGCACGCTTTGGAGTGATCATATGGTTAACCTTCACAAGCATGTTACCATCTTTATCGAAAATGCTTTCAGCCGCATAACGACCTGTGATACGATCCTTCAGGCTCTCGACTACACGGTCACCTTCCATAAATACTTCAACATACATGCCTGGCTTCTCATCACGATCCACACTACAATCTACATCACGGATGATAAGATCCTGTGATACATCAACCAGACGACGTGTCAGGTATCCGGAATCGGCTGTACGAAGGGCTGTATCAGAAAGTCCCTTACGAGCACCATGTGCAGAGATGAAGTACTCCAATACGTCAAGACCTTCACGGAAGTTTGACTTGATTGGGAGCTCGATAGTACGTCCTGATGTATCTGCCATCAATCCACGCATACCAGCCAGCTGCTTGATCTGCTTATCACTACCACGGGCACCGGAATCTGCCATCATGTAGATGTTGTTATACTTGTCAAGTCCATCCAACAGAGCCTTTGTAAGCTTGTCATCGGCATCCTGCCATGTCTTGACAACAGCATGATAACGTTCTTCGTCGGTCAGATATCCACGACCGAACAGCATATTCTCTTTATCTACGATTTCCTGTGCATGCTCCAGAATATCCTTCTTGGATGCAGGCACTGTCATATCGGAAATAGATACTGAAATCGCACCTCTTGTTGAGTACTTATAACCCATTGCCTTGATATCGTCCAATACCTCTGCGGTCTTTGTAACACCGTGTGTATTGATACACTTGTCAAGGATTTTCTTCAACTGCTTCTTATCAACATGGAAGTTGATTTCTGGCTCCAGAACATTTTCCGGCTTGCTGCGATCTACAAAGCCTAAATCCTGCGGAATGATCTCATTGAAGATCAAACGGCCCAGTGTACACTCAACGAATCCTGTATGCTTCTCGCCATCCGGAGTTGTAACCGTACGAACAACTTCGATCTTCTGATGTAATGTAATCTCTTTGTTCTCATATGCGAGCATTGCAAGGTTCTCGCTGCTGAACTTCGGCTTCATGAAGTTTCTGACTGTTCCTACAATATTCTTGTAGAATGTCTCTGCCTTTGTCTTCTTTGCAACGACACGAACTCTGATATAATCATCTGCATCTAACTCGCCTGCGTAACAATCTGTATGCAACTGCTCCAGATTGCCCTTCTCATCATCTGCAAGATATTCTTTCTTGATTTCTACATTTGCAGCTTCCTCGTCAGAAATACTTGCATAACGCTCCATAGTCAGATAGTAAATACCAAGTACCATATCCTGTGAAGGAACGGCTACCGGACCACCATCGGAAGGCTTCAGCAAGTTGTTTGGTGACAGAAGCAGGAATCTACACTCAGACTGTGCCTCTACGGAAAGTGGAAGGTGGACAGCCATCTGATCTCCATCGAAGTCGGCGTTGAACGCGGTACATACCAATGGATGAAGCTTGATTGCCTTACCTTCTACCAGAATCGGCTCAAATGCCTGAATACCAAGTCTGTGAAGCGTCGGGGCACGGTTCAGCATAACCGGATGCTCTTTGATTACATCTTCCAATACATCCCATACTTCCGACTCCAAAGACTCAACTTTCTTCTTTGCTGCCTTTACGTTTGTGCAAATTCCACGTGCTGTCAGTTCTTTCATTACGAAAGGCTTAAACAGTTCGATTGCCATTTCCTTAGGAAGACCACACTGATAAATCTTCAGTTCCGGTCCTACAACGATAACAGAACGTCCGGAATAGTCAACTCGCTTACCAAGAAGGTTCTGACGGAAACGTCCCTGCTTACCCTTTAACATATCAGAAAGAGACTTCAATGCACGGTTACCAGGACCAGTTACCGCACGTCCTCTTCTACCATTATCAATCAATGCATCAACGGCTTCCTGCAGCATACGCTTCTCATTACGAACAATGATGTCAGGTGCCTTCAGATCCAACAGTCTCTTCAAACGGTTGTTACGGTTGATGATTCGACGATACAGATCATTCAGATCGGAAGTTGCGAATCTACCACCATCCAACTGTACCATTGGACGGATATCTGGTGGGATAACTGGAATTGCATCCAGAATCATCCACTCAGGCTTATTATGTGAGTTACGGAATGCTTCTACAACCTCCAGACGCTTAATGACACGTGCACGCTTCTGTCCGGTTGCTGTCTGCAGCTCCTCTGTCAAAGTCTCAGCCTCTTTGTCCAGATCAACTGCCTGAAGAAGCTCCTTAATTGCCTCGGCACCCATTCCAACACGGAACTTTCCGCCGAAGTCCTCTTCTGCCTTTCTGTATTCTGCCTCAGAGAGCACCTGTCTGTATTCCAGATTCGTCTCTCCCGGATCAATTACAATGTAAGATGCAAAGTACAGTACCTTCTCCAAAAGCTTTGGAGAAATGTCAAGCATCAATCCGATACGGCTTGGAATTCCCTTGAAGTACCAGATATGTGACACTGGTGCAGCAAGCTCGATATGTCCCATACGCTCACGACGTACGGAAGCTTTTGTAACCTCTACACCACAACGGTCACAGACAACGCCCTTAAAACGAATCTTCTTGTACTTACCACAATGACATTCCCAGTCCTTGCTTGGTCCAAAGATTCTCTCACAGAAAAGACCATCTTTTTCTGGCTTCAAAGTTCTATAATTGATTGTCTCTGGCTTTGTAACCTCGCCATGAGACCATTCTCTTATCTTTTCAGGAGATGCAAGTCCAATTTTGATGGCATCAAAATTTATAGGCTGCTCTTGATTTTTCTCGTTATTCATCGCTAACATCTCTTACAAATCTCCTTCCTTAAAATTCATCATCGAAATTACCGTCGAAATCATCGTCCAGATAATCATCATTCAAAGACTCTAATTCGTTATCCTCGTTAATTCCGCTGTATCCGTTCTCTCCAAGATCCTCATTGAAGTCGTCTGGATCTTCGCCCATATACTTCTTCACGTTCTCATTTCCGGTATCCATAGACTCTCCGAGTTCTACCTCTTCACCGTTCTCATCGAGAACTCCGACATCCAGACCAAGTGACTGGAACTCCTTAAGCAATACCTTGAAGGATTCTGGAATACCAGGAGCCGGGATATTTTCACCCTTGATGATTGCTTCGTAAGTCTTCAGACGTCCTGTTACATCATCGGACTTCACAGTCAGGATCTCCTGCAATGTATGAGATGCACCGTAAGCCTCAAGAGCCCAAACCTCCATCTCACCAAAACGCTGTCCACCGAACTGTGCCTTACCACCAAGTGGCTGCTGTGTAACCATTCCGTAAGGACCTGTCGAACGTGCATGAATCTTATCATCAACCAGATGATGCAGTTTCAGGTAATGCATGAATCCAATTGTAACTGGTGAATCAAATTCCTCACCGGTTCTACCATCACGTACCTTTACCTTACCTGTACGGTTGATTGGAACACCCTTCCACTCTTCACGGTGGTCACGGTGCTCATACAGATAATCCATAACTTCCTTCTCTGTATCATCTTTATACTTCTCATAGAATGTCTCCCAATCGGAGTTTGCATAATCATTTGCCATCTCCAGAGCATCCATGATATCATGCTCGTTTGCACCATCGAAGACTGGTGTAGATACGTTAAATCCAAGTACCTTTGCAGCAAGGCTAAGGTGAATCTCAAGCACCTGTCCGATATTCATACGGGAAGGTACGCCCAATGGGTTCAACACGATATCAAGTGGACGACCATTTGGCAGGAATGGCATATCCTCAACTGGAAGGATACGCGAGATAACACCCTTGTTACCATGACGACCAGCCATCTTATCACCAACGGAGATTTTTCTCTTCTGTGCAATGTATACACGAACAGACTTGTTTACTCCTGGTGGCAGTTCATCGCCATTTTCTCTCGTAAAGATCTTTGTATCCATAACAACACCGTAAGCACCATGTGGCACCTTCAGTGATGTATCTCTTGTCTCTTTTGCTTTCTCTCCGAAGATTGCACGAAGCAGTCTCTCCTCGGCTGTTGCCTCAGTCTCTCCCTTTGGAGTTACCTTACCAACTAAGATATCACCGGCACGAACTTCCGCACCGATACGGATAACACCGTTCTCGTCCAGATCCTTCAGGGCATTATCACCGTTTCCGGAAACTTCCTTTGTGATCTCTTCTGGTCCGAGCTTTGTATCTCTTGCTTCTGTCTCGTACTCTTCAATATGAACAGATGTATACACATCTTCCTTTACCAGTCTCTCACTCAGAAGAACGGCATCCTCGTAGTTGTAACCTTCCCATGTCATGAATCCGATCAATGGGTTCTTACCAAGTGCAATCTCACCGTTTGATGTAGATGCACCATCAGCGATTACCATTCCCTTTGTTACACGATCACCCTTCTTCACGATCGGGCGCTGGTTCATACAGTTACCCTGGTTGCTTCGGGCAAACTTGATTACATGGTACTCATCCAATGTACCATCGTCACACTTGACAATGATCTTCTCGCTGGATGACATCTCAACAACACCATCGTGTTTTGCAACAATACATACACCTGAGTCAACAGCTGCCTTTGCTTCCATACCTGTTCCAACAACCGGAGCTTCTGTACGAAGAAGTGGCACTGCCTGACGCTGCATGTTGGATCCCATGAGGGCACGGTTTGCATCATCGTTCTCCAGGAAAGGAATCATGGATGTAGCAACAGAGAATACCATCTTTGGTGATACGTCCATCAGGTCAACGTTTGCCTTCGGGAACTCAGATGTCTCTTCCCTGAAACGACCAGATACGTTGTTCTTCTTGAAGTGACCGTCCTCATCCAATGGCTCATTCGCCTGTGCAACAATATAATTATCCTCTTCGTCCGCTGTCAGATATACAACTTCATCTGTAACAACCGGATTGGCAGGATCTGACTTATCCAGCTTTCTGTATGGCGCCTCAACGAAACCATACTCATTGATTCTTGCATACGTAGCAAGAGAGTTGATCAAACCGATATTCGGACCTTCAGGTGTCTCGATTGGACACATTCTACCATAATGTGTGTAGTGTACATCTCGAACCTCGAATCCGGCACGATCTCTTGACAAACCACCCGGGCCAAGGGCTGACAGACGTCTCTTATGTGTCAGCTCAGAAAGTGGGTTGTTCTGATCCATGAACTGTGACAACTGAGAGCTTCCGAAGAACTCCTTCACGGCTGCTGTAACAGGCTTGATGTTGATCAGAGACTGCGGGGTAACAGTATCCTTATCCTGCGTTGTCATTCGCTCACGAACGACTCTTTCCATACGGGAAAGACCGATTCTGTACTGGTTCTGGAGCAATTCACCGACTGCACGGATACGACGGTTGCCCAGGTGGTCGATATCATCGTCGTTACCGATGCCATACTCCAGATGAATGTTATAGTTAATGGAAGCAATGATATCTTCCTTTGTAATATGCTTTGGTACAAGCTCGCTTACATTTGCCTCGATGGCTGCCTTTAACTCGTCCTCGTCATCGTACTCCTGTAAGAGTTTCTCTAATACCGGATAATAAACTGCTTCATGTATGCCAACTTCCTTCGGATCAAAACCTACATATTCAGAAAGATCTACCATCAGGTTTGACAGTACCTTTACATTCTTCTCTTCCGTCTGAATGTACACAAAAGGAACTGCTGCGTTCTGGATTGCAGTTGCATCCTCTCTTGTAAGAGTGGTACCTGCTGCAAACAAAACTTCACCAGTACTTGGATCAATGACATCCTCTGCCAGAACATGACCTGCAATACGATTCTTTAATGCAAGCTTCTTATTATACTTATAACGACCAACCTTCGCCAGATCATATCTTCTTGCATCGAAGAACATACCCATGAAGAGATTTGTCGCATTTTCTACTTCCTCTGGTTCGCCCGGACGAAGTCGCTTATAAAGCTCGATGACACCTGTCTCAAAACTGTTTGAAACATCCTTCTCCAAGCTCGCCATAATCTTTGGCTCCTCACCAAACAGATCAATGATCTCCTGGTTTGTTCCAAAGCCAAGTGCACGAATCAAAACTGTGATTGGCACCTTTCTATTTCTATCAACA
>OLIQ01000496.1_pt1 | contig 17163 bp, 14 predicted proteins | sample 1609631 | NCBI WGS metagenome assembly OLIQ01 (sample SAMEA4350114, study PRJEB24818) | metagenome | biome: human; feature: gut; material: faeces | place: Denmark | collected 2013-09
ATCTCATGTCCGGTCAGCAGGAAACTGCCGGCAAGCCATGTCACCTGCTCCTGAATCATTGCCAGAATTTTGACGCGATCTTCTTCAACCAGCGCTCCGGCAATTTTTCCTGATACAGCGGAGGCAACCATTCCCCCCAGAACACCGCCAACCACACGCCCTGTCAGTGCACCAAATGGTCCCAGTGGACTGAACAGTATCCCGCCCGCCACAGACCCGACAGCTCCACCTGCCACACCGGAAGATGCCACGGCAAGATTCCTGATGAACTGCGTACCGGAGATCCGTCCCCGCAACATTTTGATCATGTCAGGGCCGGTTGTGACAGCTACCAGTGCCAGAGATGTCACCAGCGTACCCTTCATCACTTTGTTCAGGGCACTGATATTTCCTGCACCGGTCCCCTTCTGAAGAGCCAGTCGGACAGTCGGGCTGGCAGTCGAAAAATCAATGTGCTTCAGCATACCCTGAACAACACTGAGCCGGTGGAGTTGCTGGGTTGTGACGTAGACAGCCAGTGTGCGGGTGAAGGTTTTTCCTGCCTGGACAGCAGCTGTCTGCAGGGCAGCATCGCGATCGCCGGTGCTGAGCCAGAAGACCGATGCCGTCAGGGCAAAACTGATCCCTCCGGCCGCCAGACTGACAACCGAACCCTCGGCAATATCATAAGTGACTGATTCGATGGTCCCGAACCGGGTGATATTACGGGCCTGAGTATAAGTCAGATGTCCCCGACGAATCAGCCGGGACGCTTCTGCGGGATCGGTTACACCGGGTACTTTACCTTCGCGGATCTTATTCCTCATGGTTTCAACAGCGCCGGCATACTGATCACGGGGGACTTCCAGTTGCATGGGGACATTATTTCCCATGTAACGATACTGTCCGTTTTGTCCGTCGAATGCCGCACCGACGCTACGGGCTGCAGTTGAACAATATTTCGTCTGGATTTCTGTTCCGCTGACCAGTCTGTCTGCTCCATTTCTGGCATTATTATCACCGAGGATCCGTGCGTTTTTCAGACGGACTCTGTCGACAATATGGTTTCCCCGTTCAGCGGCAAACCCATGTCCCTGCCCTCCGGAAGCAAACATTTTCTCATTTGTACTCCAGGTTTCCGGCAGTTTCATGAGAATCAGACCATTCGCCGTTGCATCGGAAATAAAACCGGTGTAAGAACGTTCATAAATGTCCTGACACAGTGTTTCTGTTTCGTGACAAAGAGAGGAGCAGTACCATTCCGGAGCCGGCTTATGATTTTCCGGGGCATGATGTACTTCTGTCAGCCCGCAGGAGGCACAGATACGAAGCTCATCCACGTGGTGGAATGATACAAAACGGCGGCCTTCTGAAAAGGGGTACCAGTCACCGCCGTCCAGGCAACGATCGAGAAAATCGTCATTCGCTTCCGGTGATAAATTCAGGCGGTTCCGGAAGAGCGTTTTCAGTTCATCAGGTGTGAATGACAGGTTCTCTTTCAACTGTTCGTTAAACCCTGCCATGTTTCTTTCATACCAGGCATTGTTCAGTAACCAGTTTCCGTCTGCCAGTTCAAATTCCCTCAGTTCTCCCCGGGAAATCCGTTGTGAAATGAGTGTCAGCCAGATGCGCTCCGTCAGCGTTTCAGGAAGGCTGTAATCGTTTTGCAAACTGCTCAGCCACGATTTACTGTTGAGCACCGGTTGTTCTTCCAGTGTCTGGCTGATGGCACTGGTCAGTCTTTTCAGCGCCTGGATCTGGCTGGCCGCCCATAGCAGCGTCACTAATGCAGCCAGCCAGTACAACAACCCGCCCCACCACATCAGTGAGGGTGAAATATCGAACTGCAATGCGATCAATGGTGCGTATGCAGAACACGCCATAAGGAAAAAAGCAGTATAAAAACAGCAGTAATACCCGTTAATTTCCTTGCTGATATCTTCAGGTGTGAGCCCGTTCTGCTGAATGGTTCTTATCTGCACGGGAAGAGCCAGCAGACCAGCGGCGAGAGCGGTGGTCAGAATAAATTTTACAGAGTCAAAAGTATGAGCCTCCAGTGCGATATGTTTACCATCAAGTCCCCACATGAAGCTGATGATCATTCCGGCAATCGTCAGAAATACGCCTGCCAGCCAGCGAATATGGAATAACCGGGTTATGCGTTCAGTGATATAGCCAGCCAGTAAAGCCGGACCGAACAGACACAGCAATATGAACCCTGCCAGCGCAGACGCTGTGCTGGTTAATGCTCTGAACAAAAGGCGAAGAATGGCAAATCCTGCGATCAGCAGAATCAGCGCGCCGACTATCTGTAACATAGTCACTCCGTGATGAATATCATGTTATTGTGAATGCCAGTGAATGTGGCACTGAAACGTTTTCCCCCGTCCGGGTCCCGGTCATCATGACCGGGACCACAGAGAGGCAATGCAGAATTATCAGAAGGTTACATTCAGTGTGGCCTGACTGTTATAACCTTCAGCGCTGCTGCCGTTGATGCTGTGGGCATAACCGGCCTGAACGCCCAGGGTGATATTTTCCCGGACACGGGCTTCCAGTCCGGCCTGCAGATCCAGTGAAGTGCCATTCTGTGAGGGAGAGAACGTCATCCCGCTGCCTGCGGTGGAGGTCCCCACACGCATATCACCCCGGGAGCTGAAGGTGCGGATAACGGAAGGCTGTACCCACCAGTTCACCGGTAGTTTACTCACACTGTGTTTTGCACTGTCGCGCAGGGTGTCACGGGATGAGGTGCCTTCACCAAAGGTCATATCGTTGTGGCAGCCCAGACGGAAACCGGCACGTACATGTTGTGCACTGCCATGCCCGAACTTCACATAACCGGCGTTGTCCTTACCGTCATCCAGCGAAAGCCCCTGCCAGGTGTACTGCAGCCGTGGCTCCAGCATCAGGTTGTCAGTGATACTGAAGGGCAGACCGGTTTCCAGTGAGCCCAGCCAGCCCCAGCCCCGTGCGCGGAAGTCGTTATTGCCCGATGACGCTTTCATACTGTGGCGGGTTCCCTGTGCCACAATGTCAGCCCACAGGCCGGAGGAGGTGTGTGTCAGGTTCATATATCCGCCCAGGCTGCCGGCATCATCCCGGACCGTGCCGGCGCGGGAGCCGTCATCATCCTTAACATCAACGGAAGAATGGCCTGCAGCACCATACACTCCTGTCGTCAGTGACATACCGGCGACCTCTGTTCTGAGCAGGTCACCCTCCAGACGGACGAAGCCATAGCTGCCGCTGCTTTCCGGCGTGGCCCCACGGGCAATACCGCCGTTGTTATCGTGACCGAGATGGCCGCCCTGAATGCTGAGACGGACGCTGTTATTTTCACCGTTTACACCGGTCTGATGGCTGCGTGAGCCTGCCAGAATCCGGTCATAGTCCATTGCCTGTGTCAGCATGGAGGCGTATAGGGGGACTTCAGCACGATAACGTTCTTCACTGCGCAGATACCAGCTCTCATCACTGTCCCGGTTGAGGGAGTAGTTAAAGGCACCGGCCTGCAGCTTATTCCCCTGGACAAAGGCCCCTTCCTCCGTGGTGGCACCGTTAATGGCTTCCACCACCTGAATACCCTTACCGCTGGTCGCCAGCCCCGACGCACTGTTGCCGGCGTTCACCAGGTTCAGGATGGTTTTTCCGGTTGCCCTGCCACCGTCAATGACCAGTCTGTCAGCATTGTTCTGTGCCATATCCGGGCGTACACGCAGGCTGATGGTGCCATTCTGCCCGTTCAGGTTTTTCACTTTCAGGGTTGCCGGTACGAACTTCCCTGTGCGGGTGGAGGTGAAATGAATCTGTCCGGCATGGCTGAGGTCATCCACCACCGACTGCACCGTGGCGTTATCAGGGATATTCCAGGTGGCACCGGAGGCGAGAGTGACATTCGTGGGGTCAATGGCACCGTTCAGCACAGTGCTGCCGGTCAGCTTCAGGGCTGTACCGCGCTGAGCAATGACATCCGTGGTGACGGTACTGTCGTTCAGCGTCAGCGTGCCTTCATTCAGGTTGACGGCTTTCTGGGTGAGTGTGGTGTTGCTGACAGTGAGTGTGCCACTTCCTGATTTTTCCACGCTGCCGTTACCGGTGAGAGAGCCTCCCTGCAGGAGTGCATCGCCTTCACGGATGGTCAGGGTATCGTTGTTCACCGTCTTCCCGGAAAGGGTAAGTATGGCGCCGTTATTCAGCGTGGTGGTGCCCGCCAGTGTGCCGCCCCTGGCGGTGAACAGTCCGCCATTTACCGTGGTATCCGTGGCCGTATCACCGGCGTTCAGCGTGAATGAACTGCCTTTTTCCAGCATCAGGGCATCCGCCTGACCGCCCCCGATACGGAATGCCGTTCCGTCGCTCCGGGTACCACTGACAGCGGCCCCGGAATCGGCCAGCAGTACACCGCCATTCCCCATGGATACGGTGGTGGCGGCACCACCGTTGCGGACATCCAGCGTTCCGCCATCATCCACACGGGTATTAGTGGCTGTGTGTCCGCTCAGCACATCCAGACGTCCGCCATTTTCCAGTACGACATTATCAGCCTTACCCGCCACAACGGAGAATGCTCCCAGGCGGTTTGTGCCGGTGACGGTTGCAGCTGTGCTGGTAACCAGTGCACCTCCCGTGTTCTGGGTGACATCAGACGCTTTACCGCCGGCATTCACCTGCAGCTTTCCTTTCTGGTTGATGGTGGTATGCGCGGTAGTTCCTCCTTCCTTAATCACCTGCCAGCCCCCCTCGTTAATTACCGTGTTCAGCGCAAGTCCGTATTTGTGCACATACTGGTTTCCTCCCTCCAGCCGGGTGTTATGTGCCTCGCCGTGTACCGTCTGGTCACCGCCGGCGTAAATGAGGGTGTCCCGTGCCATCCCCGAAGACCAGATAACCTGCCGGCCATTTTTGTTGATGGTGGTGGATTCAGCCGTCCCTCCGACCATCTGACCGCTGGACACATTTTCAGACTCCGGACCACCTTCTGCACCGGTGTTGACGATGGTTCCGGTTGCCTGCCCGCCATGTTTAATGGTCTGGTAGCCAGACTGGTTAATCACCGTTCCGGATGCACTGCCGCCTGCATGTATCCATTGTTCACCACCGTTAAGGACAGTACCGTAAGCCTGCCCGCGCAGATTCTGTCCTCCACCGGCACTGATAACCGTATCCGTGGCACTGCCACCTGCCATGACATCCTGCAGACCGTTTGCGGTGACCGTGGTGTTTCTGGCAGTGCCACCCCGGGCTATCTGCTGACCGCCGGTGTTGTCATCAGAGTCCGGCCCCAGCTCAAGCCCGGTACTGACAGTCACGCCATCAGCTGTTCCGGATACAAACTGGTTGTCATGGTTTACCAGTGTTCCGCCATTCACTGTTTCACCCGGGTGCACAACGATGTCAGCAGCCAGCACCGGGAGTGACGTGACTGCGGCAAGAGACAGTGCAACCGCCACACCGCCACGTTTACCCCGTGCGCGGGCCAGTTCGGAGGCAACCACGAAAGCGCCCGTAATGTGATTCCATACCAGCCTGTAGCAGGTATTCAGATGTCGTTTCATCAGCATTTCCTTAATCAGAGTGAGGGTGAATAAAAAAGCCGGTATCCACAGATGTGGATACCGGCAGGTAAAGGGTTACAGTGCCGGAGGTCCGGCTGACGGAAGTTTCTGACGTGTGGCTCTGTTGTTCCCTGAATCTCATGTCTGTGTGTATCTGCGTACGTTGCTAACATGAGTTATTATTAGCATGGCAATCGATACAAACGATCGATAAAATAGGTATCGATCGTTTTATTCTATTATCAGGCTATTGCACGGACAAGAGAGACAGTAACGAAAACAGCGCTTTTGTGAGCAGACTCAGAGGCAGGGAGGACATCATCCACAACAGGTTCAGAAGAAGATCCAGTTCCATACCGCGCGGGCAACAGAGACCACGGTGTCACGAACAGCGCGCAGGGCCGTACGGACAACAGAGGCAACACAGACGCTCTCCGCTGTGTCAAATATCCGGTCCACCGCACCGGTAAACTGTTCACGGGCCTGAGAGCGGACAGACTCCGTGCGCAGCTCGTCCTGCAGTCGGGTCATCAGGGGGCTGGCGGCATGGTCGGGAAGCGCTGTCATGAGCGCACTGACCAGCGTATCCAGTTCCCAGCCGGTGCGGGCCGATACGGCAACAACCGGATGTACGGGCCGGAACAGACGGAATACCGCCTCCGTTTTCTCACGAATGTTCTGTTCCTGTGCGGGAGAAGGCTGAATACCTGCCATATCCCATTCATGGCAGGGTTCCGTTTTGTCAGCCTGCGTCACCACAAACAGCACCTGCTGATGTCCGCACTGCAGGATGTGTCGCCAGAAATACTCATCCACAGACAGGGCCCGGTCATCGGCTTTAATCAGCCACAGCACCAGGTCCAGTTCAGGCAGAATGTCACGGTACAGGGCTTCATACTCTGCATCCCTGTCCCGGCTCTCGCCCACCCCGGGCAGGTCAGTGATAACCATGCTGTGACCGTGACCACTCAGACGGAAGCGCTGCACTTCCCGGGTGCCGGCGTGAACATCACTGACCGGTGTGACCTCCCCCTGAAACAGTGCATTACAGAGTGAAGATTTACCGGCCCCGCTTTTACCCATAATGCCAATCACGGGTTCGTGACTGGTGAGTTTGCGCAGATGTTCCAGGATGTGACGGGAAAGTGAGTAAGGCAGGGAGGAGAGCGGTTTTTCAATTGCCTCAATGGCATCAGACGGATTCATACATGTATTCCCGGTGAAAAAAGACAAAACCCCGCGCACCGGAAAGGTGGCGGGGGATTCACGGAGATAATATCTGTCTGAGATTATTTAGAATGTAACAGGTAATGAATTACTTCCTTCGCTTGTGTTCAAGATATTTCTCTGTAATCAGCATTTCAAAAAACTCTCCTGTTCTCAGACCGTAAACAGTTCTGAGCTCATCAAGCATTTCTTTCACATTGCTTCTTATATGTATATTAATGGCCTTTTTACCATCACTCCGATATTTGTCCTTTTGTTTTTTCTGATGCCAGGCATGATTTATTCGTGTTCTGAACAGTTCAATGGTATCAGGCGCTTCTTTCCATAAAGCAAAGGCGACAAGAGAGGCAAGATAATATTCTTTCGTTGAAGATGGTATGAACCACCGGGTCACTGGGTTATGTACTGGATGTTTTTCATCCTGTTTTTGTTTCAGTCTTGTCCAGAACCACTGACACATTTCATCATCGTCAGGAAGGAGCCACTTAAACTTTTGACAAGCGCTTTTCTTTTTAAGCCACGCCTGCCTGAGTTCCTCGAGGTATATGCTTTTTGCATTTTTATTAATTAAAGAATGGCAGGAGTCAAAATATGAAATGATTACTTTTATTCGTTCGTTATGGGATGATGGATTATCCGGAAGGTTACTTTTTTTGTAAGTATTTAACGTTTCATCGGTAACTGTTCGTATTTTCCTGACTTCAATTCCGTTTTTTATTCCTGATGAATTATGGTTTATTTTCGGGAATTTTGTATGGTCTTCCTTCGACAGATAAATAGTAGTCCAGGTAAAGAAAGTCGCAAGTTCGTCAGTTTTCAACCAGAGAAAACTCTCTTCAGGCAGTATTGCCTGCCCTGCAATAATTTCAAGTTCATTAATTTCTTTGCTGAGAGCTTCTTCTGCAGTCGAACCAAAAACACCAAAAGAATTGTTTGAAGCTTTATAATACTTTTCTTTTAAAAACGAATTAACATTTCTGATACAGTTTTGTGGGTTGTCAGGCGCAAACTGAGGGAATTCATTGGGGTATTTGTGATTCAGATATTCGGCATAAAACCGACATTTACGGGGATCTTTGCATTTGATAAGCATCTGTTCGTTATTCATTATCTCACTCCATGTCGCCTCTCTTATAACAAAATCGTCTCAATTTTATTTTGTCACTAAGTGATTATCAAATGTTTTTGTTGTGATTTGTTTATGTTTTTAAATGTCTATGTCATGTTATCAGTGTTTTTATATAAAGATACATTGATGTTTTTATGATGGTGAAAAATCATATTTTCTTTTATATTCATTTGGTTATGATTGTTTGTTCTGCATTTGGGGGATGACAGAAAAGAATGGGCTGTGTTGATCACATGCGCCGTATGCGCTGTCCAGGTTACAGCGCACCTCAATATTCAGTGTTTTCCTGTTGACTGGCATTGTTAATCTTATGTTTTTGGTTTTGTTTTATTGTGTGGTTGTGAATGTTGTGTTTGGTTTGATGGTTGAGAAAGAAAAAAGAAGACTATGATGCACTAATCAGGAAATATTTTCGACGCCGGTTGAGTTAAAAGAACAGATAGAGTGGACAGGTGTTGTGTTAATAGTTTACGGCTGACAGCATTCTTATTTTAATAACAGGTGTTATTATTTATGGATTTATACAGACGATACTCCCGCTAAATAGTCAGGTGATGATGGTCGTTGAGTGGTTTTATAAGCTACGTATAGCTCTGTAAGACTTATTAATTCAACGATGACTACCGTTTATTGATATACATGTATTCGGGAAATGTCATAAAAAATGTCACGTTGTTTGCAGAATCTTTTGTTTTTTAGTTTTTGATATGCAATGACTAAGCAGGAGGACTCACTTTGTTTGTATGCTGACCGTGATCGTCAGTGGAGATGAACAATTGACTCTTACACTGAAAAATATACTCTCTTGTTTTTTATCGTTTATCTGCATGAAATAAATAATCTTCAGCATTTTTCATGTGAATTTCATCATCTTACCCTGAATGTTCATTTTATCAGTATGATATTCCTTTGTTTACTGATAAAATTAACCGATAAATGTTCTTGTTAAGATTGCCAGATTGCCAGATTGCCAGATTGCCAGAATGACAGTTTTTGCTGATTCCGTGCAATGGAAGAGATATTATATCATCTATTTAAGCAATAAGTTTAATACAAATTTCAGAAGATGTGTTGGTGAGTTGATGACTAATTTTCAGAGGGGGATGGAAAAGTGTATGGAATCCCACAAAGAAAAAATCGTTATTGTTCAGTTGACGTTTATTTCTGGGTGATGACTCCAGTCAGCAGAATATGTTTTTTTCGATGAATGACCCAATAACTTTTTCGTGAATTTCCACGGAGCATGAAAAGCAAATCGTTTTCCGGTCCAGCCGTTTGATGTGGGAACGGGGGCAGATGGTGGTGCTCAATGCGCCGGGTAAATATCAATACGATTTGAGGAACCATTTGCTGGTTAATCTCTTTCTGATAGCATTGGATGCAGCAATCACTACATCCAACGTGAATAACCATGAATTGCACAGAAACAATATACCTGCGACCCTCTCCGGAAATTCCGGTATCACTGACTACGTACCGCCCGGGAGTGATTATGAATCAACAGGCGTATAACAGGTACTCGTCAATCATCAGTTCAAGCTCGCGCTTTTCCCGTTTGCGCGCCACAGCCCAGCTTTCAAGTTCTGCGTGTGATTTATGCTTTAACTCTTCAGTCCAGGGCTGCATGGAGTGGGCGCACATCAGATCATACCAGCACAGCCATATCAGGGTGTGGTAGAGATCGCGATCGTCAAAACGCCGGAGCAGACTGTTCAGCCTGTTTGCCAGTCGGCTTTCTCCCAGACGATGTAGTTCACTGAGTAAAACACCACCCAGGTTAAAATGTGTAAGTAACATGATTTCATGAGTCTGAATGCTGGTCATTAACCCTTCCTGAATGGCAGGAATGAACGGTGGCGTTGCCGGGTTGACTACCTGATAGAGTCCCTGTGGTGCCACCGAGATGATGGTGCCTTTTTCCGGCAGAAAAAAGTGGGCCAGGGTCAGGCGATGATAACCATGAAGATGCGGAGAGCCCATTCCGTGAGCGACAATAAACCGGGTTACACTTGCCATCCATTTCTGATGCTGGGTGAGCAGCAGATCACACCGGTTTTCAAGTTTTTGCATAATATTCTCTCCTTTAGCACGCAGCAAAATGCCTCCGGAGGCCGGATAGTGTATTCGCTGCGGTTGAACGGGTAATGGTCAGGAATTACGGACGGGATTGTGCAATACGCGCCTGCAACCAGGCTTCCACTTCACTTTTCAGCCATCGGGAGCTGCGGCCGAGTTTGATGGGGGCCGGAAAGGCACCATCCTTGATGAGCTTGTAAAACCACTTATCGGTTAAGCCGGTCAGTTGAGTGATAAACGCCATGTCGACCATCTGGTCATCCATCAGCGAAACTGGGGTATTCATGAAAATGTTCCTCCGGATGTTGTTAATCTCAACCGGCGTTGGTGATGAAAAACGCACCACCTTCACTGGCATAACAACCGGGGAGAAACGTAAAAAATGAGCAGGGGAATATTCCTGTCGGGAGATAAACAGGGAGCATGATGCTGGGATACCCGGTGGCTACCGCGAAACGATGTTTCTCGCGCGTACGCACGACAGAGAAGGGATGATTTTCGGGAGGATGAGGGAAGAACCGTCGTTCTGATAATTGCAGAGTTATTTACGGGGCGGTTACGGTGGGGCAGCTCGTGCCTTGTGGGCAGGGACAGGTATCACCGATGGGATAAGACTGTCTGATTGGTATTATAAATATATAAGAGAGATCAAGCACATGAGTTCATATCTGTGAAATAAACACTGTGAGTGTGATCAGTGGGTATGAGAACGCAGTAGCAACAGATTACGTTGTACTCACAGGGCTATACCTGATAGCTGGCGTATAACCTGCGTATATAAAACGTACCTGCAACACACGTGAACAGAGTGCATTAAGCATCCGTCTGAGCGGTAAACGTATCCGACCTGGTGAGTGACAGTCTGAGAGACCGGTTAAGTGGTGGTGCGGGAGTAATGAGTTTGGGGTGGGTACCAGAATGCCAGTCAGGTGCGGTATGCTGGCAGTATCACGTTAATTGCAGCATAAAGTGATGAGAGGCTAATGGAAGTTAAAACCACAGCAGTTCCGTCGTTGTTCATCCCGGGAGACGCTGGAAAAAGTGATTTCCCACACGCGTTATAAACTTACCCCTGCGGAGCTGGAAGCCTTTAACTCTGCCGTTGACAACCGGCTGGTAGAACTGACAATGAACAAACTTTACGATCGCGTGCCGGCTTCCGTCTGGAAATATGTCACCTGAATCTTGAATCCGCGCTACGATGACTCCGGTGTTATCTGTGCACCGGAAGATCGGGAACATTAAGCAGTATAACGGCAACAAAGAATTCGAAATCAAAAGGGAATGGTGTACAGAGGGGCAGGCGTTCAGGCATTACCGGCCTGTATCTTCTGAAGGGGACTCGTATTTGTCGGGGCTGAGTATTCCGCTCGATTCGATCACGGATTGGCGGAATACCTGACTGTGATTGATTCAGGTACCATTTTGCAGGGAGCCGGTGCGTTACTGTCTGGCACAACAAACGCAGCGGGTCGCTCTGCCCCGCCGACTCCTGATAATCCCTCCCCTGTAACCTACTGCAACAGTACAAATACACTGACGCCTGAAACGGTAACCAGAATCAGCACCAGCAGTAACGTCAGTAAACAGAGCAGACGATCGGTCTTCCGGTAATAACCGAAGGGGTCGACAGCACCACAATACGGGCAACATACTGTATTATGAGTAATTGCGTTACCACAGTCCCTGCACTTCTTTTTGCGTATCACGATCGCTCCCTCTCCACGCCTTATCCGTAACCTGTTTTTTACATTAAAAAAACAACGCCGGGAATTCAATCGTCAGTCCGGCGATGACCGTTCGGGTTATCACAGAGTGCCTGAGACAGTGTCCTGCCGGAGGTCACCTCAGGGGCTCTGCGCATTTTTTACGACGTGGTTATTCCGTATGAACCATACGGAGATTTAACCATGACCTACAAATACAACCCCTTCTGGCAGCAACGTATTAGTGAGACGGTGCGGCACGCACTGAATGTTCATCCCCGCCTGACGGCATTGCGGGTTGACCTGCGTTTCCCGGATGTACCGGCAGCAACGGAGGCAGCAGTGATATCCCGCTTCATCAATGCCCTGAAAGCCCGAATCGACGCTTACCAGAAACGTAAGCATCGGGAAGGTAAACGCGTGCATCCCACAACCCTGCATTACGTCTGGGCCCGGGAGTTTGGGGAGTGCAAAGGTAAAAAACACTATCACCTGATGCTGCTGGTCAACCGGGATACCTGGTGTCGTGCCGGCGATTACCGCGCTCCGGGATCACTGGCCGGGATGATTAAACAGGCGTGGTGCAGTGCCCTGGGAGTGGATACCGGAGATCATACCACGCTGGCGCATTTTCCGGTCAGGCCGGCGGTGTGGCTGGAACGCGATGATGACACCGGCTTTCAGCAGGTGCTGGAGCGTGCTGACTATCTGGCGAAGGAGAGTACCAAAGCTTACGGCACCGGTGAGCGCAACTTTGGCTGCAGTCGTGGCTGAGCCCGACAGACGACTTATCTGACCTTAGTGTGATGACGTGTTCACAGCGACCACACTGATTTTCCCTTCTGAGACTGAACTGAAAACCGCCATTCACACCTGACCACGCTGCCAGTACCGGGACGGCTGTTGCCTGCGTGTCGTCTGGCGCAGAGGAACATATACTATGTACGCAAAATCTTTTCTCGCACTTGATGGCAACGGACGTCTGACCGGTGCCCGTACCGCACAGACTGCTCCTTATGCCCACTACACCTGCCACCTTTGCGGCAGTGCACTCAGATACCACCCGCAATACGACACCGAACGGCCCTGGTTTGAACACACTGACGATGGGCTGACGGAGCACGCGCAGCAATGTCCTTATGTCAGGCCGGAACGCAGAGAAATACGGTTGATTAAACGTCTGCAGCAATTCGTCCCGGATACCTTACCCGTGGTGCGTAAAGCCAGCTGGCACTGCAGACAATGTCACCACGATTATTATGGGGAGCGGTACTGCACACACTGCCAGACCGGGCGCTTCAGTGAGGAGGGGGTAGCAGAATGAACGGTATAAAAACGGGGCTGGGGATCACGCCGGGTGAGCACATTATCAGTGCCGACTCTGCGCTCAGCAGAAATATCCGGCATTGTTTCTGCCTTTCCTGTCGTGGTCGGTTGATTTTGCAGACAGATGCTCAGGGGGCGTGGTTTGAGCACGATTTACATGCTCTGAGCGCGCAACAGAAGGCGGACTGTGTGGTGCTGAATCCGGAAAAATCCCATCCTTACATTGATGATATGGCGATGTTTTTATCGCCATTACCTGTCGTGCTGATGTGGCATTGTGTGATGTGCGGGCAGCTTTTTCATGGGAAGAAGCTCTGTGAAACCTGTGGTACGGGGATTTATTGCAGAGCGGCATGTACGAAGTCTGTTTACCGATACCAGCCGGATTTGCTCCGGGACCCGGAGTGAGGGAGATGCGACATAATTGTTTAATCATGACAGTCATGCTTCTGCCGGATCCGTGCGTGGTCCGGCGTTTTTTTCGCCGAGGGCGGTTTACTGGCTGTGTCTGCTGATGATCCTCTTTATGCACCATTCAGGCAGGGGAGACATCGATAAACATCATCACCTGCGGGCAAATAGTTACACAGAATGATCATTGCTACCGGTTATGGCAACAACTGGTGATGACCTGGTGAACCATCTGTGCTTCCGTTGATTCTTATGGACTGATAAAGTTTTTTCAGCTGAATCTTTATACGGAATTTTCTTCAGTATGCGTACACGAATTGACTATCTGGCGGATAAATACTGTTTTACAGAGCTGAATGAATCCCCCCGTCTTCGCCGGCAGTGGCAGGATGTTCTGGTGGAGTGCCGGCAGACAGAGGCCGGGCCAGAAGAACGGCTGAGTATTGCTCTGCTGAATGTGGATTACGTCACCAGTTTTGAACTGCCTTTTCGCTTGTTGCTTACCCGTACACCACAACTGATTGCCGCGCTGCGTGAAGAATGGGACATCAGCCAGAAAAATGTGATGTTCAACGATAAACGCTTTGGTTGCGTGTACAGCCTGAAGGCCAGCCTTTCTGGTGTGCCGGATACATACCGGTATCATCTGTCTCACCGTATTCGTCGCGTGGTTGGGAATGAAAACACATCATTGCCATATCAGCAGGTTGCCCGGGAAGTGAAAGCGCCCCGTGAACGGCTGAAGTATGCACTGGAGGCGGGTTTACTGGTGACTGCACTGGACGGCCTGTTCTGGTTTGGCAGTCAGCGTATTGCGGCTGATGTTCTGAGGCTGAGAAAGGCCGGAATGCCGGTGGTGACCACGACCATGGAGGTGCACGATAACCTGACAGGAACAACCCGCAAAGTACCGGCATACCATCTCTGATACAACCATCAGGGGGAATATTGCTCTGGCAGCAGTACGACATTCTTTATACTTTATCCCCGTGCCTGAAAACATGTGCTAAGGAAACGGGAATGGCGAGGTCCGATTATGATATTATCAATCTGTCTCTGGAACATGAACTGAATGAGTGGCTGGCAGAGAGAGGTTATGCCGGACTGGTGGATAACCGGAACCGCCTGGCAGAGGTGGTTCCCCGGAAATTGCAGGACAGCTTTTATATCAACGTTTCCTGGGATGCGCTGAACACAGCATACAGTGAACACCCGGAGTGGTTTTCAGGGCTTGTCTCCGGGGATGAGAATTAATAAGTGGATTATGCTGCCATCAGGCAGTGTGATTGCCGGCAGGGATTTCGTTTTATTCTGTTTCTTCCCGGGGTTCGGGTTTGAATTTTCCCAGGAAGTTGTACATCGGTTGCATGCAGGGATGCGGATAGCCGTCCCGCATAAACACCACCCGGGTTTCCTCAACACTGGTCACGGTGACAAGCGCACCATGATCGTCTCTGTATCGCTGATTGATTTTCGGTAATGGAATATCTTCTGACATAGATTTCAGAACGGTAACAGTTAACTAAATTTTCATGTGGTAGCACTGAATCAGGAGTCTCTGCCTCCTGATGTGTTTTGTTAATCTTCTGTTTTTACTAGAAATCCCCTCACTCCTTCTTTCATTGCATTTTGTTGTGCCCTTCCTCCATATCTTTCCCGCTTTCCAGAAATCACGTCAATGCTGCTGAAACTTTACTCATTGTGATTTTCAATGACCGAAATCAAGAAAATACAGTGTTTATGTGTAAGCGTAAACTGACCGCCGTATGTAGCCATCAGACAAAAATTGGTAACTTAGACGCCCATCTGATATAGACGGACATCTAAGTATGGAATTACAGGACTGGCGAAAAGAACCTCGTAAAAACTATTCGAATGAATTCAAACTTCGTATGGTGGAACTGGCATCACAACCTGGAGCTTGTGTTGCACAGATTGCACGTGAAAATGGCGTCAATGATAATGTTATTTTCAAATGGCTCAGGCTCTGGCAGAACGAAGGGCGTGTTTCGCGGCGTCTTCCGGTAACGACCTCTTCTGACACTGGCGTTGAATTATTACCTGTAGAAATAACGCCGGATGAGCAGAAAAAACCTGTGGCGGCCATTGCGCCGTCTTTATCCACTTCCACTCAGACCAGAGTCAGTGCCAGTTCCTGCAAGGTGGAGTTCCTGAACCGCCCCGGGAATCCTGGAGACTAAACTCCCTGAGAAAGAGGTAAACAGGATGACTAAAAATACTCGTTTTTCCCCCGAAGTCCGTCAGAGGGCGATTCGTATGGTTCTGGAAAGTCAGGGCGAATATGACTCACAGTGGGCGGCAATTTGTTCCATTGCCCCAAAGATTGGCTGTACACCGGAGACTCTGCGTGTCTGGGTACGCCAGCATGAGCGGGATACCGGAGGCGGTGATGGCGGGCTCACCACCGCTGAACGTCAGCGTCTGAAAGAGCTGGAACGTGAAAATCGTGAACTGCGCCGCAGTAACGATATCCTTCGCCAGGCTTCCGCTTATTTTGCGAAGGCGGAGTTCGACCGCCTCTGGAAAAAGTGATGCCACTGCTGGATAAGCTGCGTAAGCTGTACGGGGTCGGACCGGTATGCAGTGAACTACATATTGCCCCGTCAACGTATTACCACTGTCAGCAACAGCGACATCATCCTGATAAACGCAGTGCCCGTGCGCAGCGCGATGACTGGCTGAAGAAAGAGATACTGCGCGTATACGATGGGAATCATCAGGTATACGGTGTGCGTAAAGTCTGGCGTCAGTTGTTACGGGAAGGAATCAGGGTAGCCAGATGTACAGTGGCGCGCCTCATGGCGGTTATGGGACTTGCCGGTGTTCTCCGGGGTAAAAAGGTCCGCACTACCGTCAGCCGGAAAGCCGTTGCCGCAGGCGACCGCGTAAACCGTCAGTTTGTGGCAGAACGTCCTGACCAGTTGTGGGTGGCTGATTTTACTTACGTCAGCACATGGCAGGGGGTCGTCTATGTGGCGTTCATCATTGATGTGTTTGCCGGATACATCGTGGGGTGGCGGGTCTCATCGTCTATGGAAACGACATTCGTGCTGGATGCTCTGGAGCAGGCGTTATGGGCCCGTCGACCGTCCGGCACAGTCCATCACAGTGATAAAGGTTCTCAGTATGTATCGCTGGCCTACACACAGCGGCTTAAGGAAGCCGGATTACTGGCATCAACAGGAAGTACTGGTGACTCGTATGACAACGCGATGGCGGAGAGCATCAATGGCCTTTACAAAGCGGAGGTAATACACCGTAAGAGCTGGAAAAACCGGACAGAAGTGGAGCTGGCCACACTCACGTGGGTGGACAGGTATAACAATCGACGATTGCTGGAAAGGCTGGGCCATATCCCACCGGCAGAAGCAGAAAAAGCTTATTATGCTTCCATCGGAAACGATGATCTGGCAGCCTGAATTCACAGATAAAACACTCTCCAGGAAACCCGGGGCGGTTCAAAGATGTTTATACGTGCGAAATTGTCGGCTACGCCATGGGAGAGCGCATGACAAAAGAGCTGACAGGTAAAGCCCTGTTTATGGCGCTCAGGAGCCAGCGCCCACCTGCCGGGCTAATCCACCACTCTGATCGAGGTTCACTGTACTGCGCATACGATTACCGGGTCATACAGGAGCAGTTTGGTCTGAAAACATCAATGTCGCGTAAAGGTAACTGTTACGACAACGCTCCGATGGAAAGCTTCTGGGGAACGCTGAAAAATGAGAGC